>Ga0163215_100360_pt1 | contig 86948 bp, 86 predicted proteins | sample SynspAceP_FD_185934 | JGI IMG/M metagenome (GOLD analysis project Ga0163215, IMG submission 185934) | Saline lake microbial communities from Ace Lake in Antarctica - Synechococcus sp. Ace-P (Hybrid Assembly) | ecosystem: Environmental > Aquatic > Non-marine Saline and Alkaline > Saline | place... | reverse complement strand
ATACTGATGACCCACCTGTTTCTTTCTCCGCATCGTTTTCCTGATTTCAACGTAAAAGAGCCACGTCAAGCCACATGACCACCCACATGACCCCACCCATGACCCCACCCATGACCCCTACACCCACTGCCCGCGTTCGGACCCGCTTTGCCCCATCGCCTACCGGATTTCTACATTTGGGTGGCGCGCGCACCGCCCTTTACGCGTGGGCTTATGCCAAGCACCACCAGGGCGACTTCGTGCTGCGCATCGAAGACACTGACCTCGAGCGCTCAACGCCCGAGGCGGTGCAAGCCATCCTAGATGGCATGGCATGGCTCGGCTTGTCGCCCGACGAAGGCCCTTTCTATCAGATGCAGCGCGTGGAGCGCCACAAAACGGTCTTGGCGCAAATGCTTGCCGACGGCAGCGCTTACCTTTGCTACAGCACACCCGAAGAGGTGCAAGCAATGCGAGAGAGAGCCAGCAGCCAGGGCTTAAAGCCCAAATATGATGGCACTTGGCGCCCAGAGCCCGGCAAGACACTGCCAACACCGCCTGCCAATCAACGCCCCGTGGTGCGCTTTAAAAACCCAGCCCTTGGCCACACCAACTGGCATGACTTGGTCAAAGGTCCCATCAGTATCAGCAACCAAGAGCTCGATGACCTCATCATTGCGCGACCCGACGGCACACCCACCTATAACTTTTGTGTGGTGGTTGATGATTGGGATACGGGTATCACCCATGTCTTGCGCGGCGATGATCATGTCAACAACACGCCCAGACAGATCAATATCCTTCTTGCCCTAGGCGCACCCATTCCAATCTACGGACATTTGCCCATGATCCTAGGCCCGGATGGCGAAAAGCTCTCCAAAAGACATGGTGCAGTCAGTGTCATGAGCTACGAGGAACAAGGCTATCTCGCTGACGCCATGATTAATTACCTGGCTCGCCTGGGTTGGAGCCATGGTGACGACGAAATCTTCTCGCGTGAACAGCTGACCGCTTGGTTTGACGCCGATAATCTCTCTAAATCTGCCGCGCAATGGGATCCAAAGAAACTGAATTGGGTTAACGCGCACTATATAAAGGCGGCTGACAACCTATGGCTTGCCGACAAAATAACCCCCCGGCTGATCGCGCTCGGTGGTGACCCCAGCCTCGTTGACCTACCAATGGCTTTGGGGCTTTTGAAGGACCGCTGCGAGACCTTGGTCGAGTTGGCACAAGCCAGCCTTTTGTTTTGCGGTGCCCCGCCGACGCCCGAAGCCGAGCTAATTAATAAACACCTGACCCCAGAAGCCCGGGCGGCGGTTGCCGACTTCACCGAGGCGGCGACCGAGATCGAGTGGAACCGAGCAGCCATTGGCGCACTAATCAAAACCGTACTGGCCGATCACCACATGAAAATGCCACAGCTCGCCATCCCTTTGCGACTCATTGTGGCGGGAACCACACAAACGCCGGCCATCGATGCGGTACTCGAAATCCTTGGTCGCGAGACGGTACTGCATAGACTGCGGGCTTCTTAGAAAACTGGTGATTTGGTATCAGTATTTACCCGATTACGTTTTAAGAAAAAGAATCCAGCAAAACCTTGCGGTGAAGGACATGAGACACTAGAATTAGTCAATCATTCGCCAATGGACACTACATCTAGTGTTTGTTAGCGAACTTTTTTTCGAATTCTTCATGAAACCTGTTTGGTTTCGTGTCTCTAGCAGGAGCCTCCATGCAAGTTGGAACCCCCACCACATCTGCCGTTGATAAACGGCCCGTCGGGCAGGTCAATGACCGCCAAACACCCCCTAGCCAATGGGCCAACTACAGCCTGATCCGACGCAATGGCGCCGTGGTCGGGTTTGAACCCAGCAAAATCGGCATTGCCTTAACCAAAGCTTTCCTTGCGGTCAACGGCGGACAAGGCGCCGCCTCAGCCCGTGTGCGTGAGCTCGTTGAACTGCTAACGAACCAAGTTGTCGGCGCGCTGTTGCGCGGGCGACCCAACGGTGGCACTTTTCATATTGAGGATGTGCAAGACGCCGTGGAATTGGCCCTCATGCGCTCCGGCGAGCACGATGTGGCTCGCGCCTACGTGCTTTATCGCGAACGCCGCTCGCAAGAACGCGCGCAGTCCAAGGCGCCCGCCGCGCCAGCGAGCGAGTCCACCATCACCATCAAAGAAAACGGCCTCTCCAAGCCCCTAGACCTAGCCAAACTCAAGGCAACGATTGCAGCAGCTGGCGTCGGGCTCGAGGAGTTCGTTGATAACGATCTCATTCTTAAAGAGACCCTCAAGAACCTCTACGACGGTGTGCCGATTGAAGAGGTATACAAATCAGCGATCTTGGCGGCTCGCGTACAGGTTGAGAAAGACCCTGCATATAGCAAAGCAACCGCCCGCTTGCTCTTGCACTCGATTCGCACAGAAGTGCTGGGTCGTGAAGTCTCGCAAGACGAAATGCTCACCGAATACGCGACCTACTTCCCCAAGTTTATTAAAAAAGGGGTTGAAGGCGGTTTGTTGGCACCCGAGTTGGGTCGCTTTGATTTGAAGCGGCTCGGTGCAGCACTTGATGCCAAACAGGACTTGCAATTTGACTATCTCGGCTTGCAAACGCTTTATGACCGCTACTTCCTGCACTTGAAAGGTCAGCGCATTGAATTGCCGCAAGTCTTCTTTATGCGTGTGGCCATGGGCCTAGCGCTCAGAGAGATCAATCGCGAAGAGCGGGCCATCGAGTTTTATCAAATCCTGTCATCGTTTGATTTCATGAGCTCGACACCCACGCTGTTTAACTCAGGCACCATGCACTCACAGTTGTCGTCTTGCTACCTCAGCACGGTTGACGATGATCTTAATGGCATCTATGAGGCCATCAAAGAGAACGCGCTATTAGCCAAATACGCCGGTGGGTTGGGTAACGACTGGACGCCTGTGCGTGCGATGCGCAGCCACATCAAAGGCACCAACGGCGAAAGCCAAGGCGTCGTGCCTTTCTTGAAAGTGGTCAACGATACCGCGGTCGCAGTCAACCAAGGTGGTAAGCGCAAAGGCGCGGTATGTTGCTACCTTGAGACTTGGCACCTCGACATGGAAGAGTTTTTAGAGTTGCGCAAAAACACCGGCGACGAACGCCGCCGCACACACGACATGAACACAGCCAACTGGATTCCAGACTTGTTCATGAAGCGTGTCATGGAAGGTGGTGACTGGACGCTGTTCTCTCCATCCGACTGCCCAGACCTTCACGACAAAGTGGGCCAAGCCTTTGAAGAGGCTTATGTGGGCTACGAGCAAAAAGCAGCCCGTGGTGACTTGCCTCTGTTTAAGAAAATGCCAGCACTGACGATGTGGCGTCGGATGTTGTCTATGTTGTTTGAAACCGGTCATCCTTGGATCACCTTCAAAGACCCTTGCAACATCCGTTCACCCCAGCAACACGCGGGAATGGTGCACAGCTCAAACCTGTGCACGGAAATCACGCTCAACACCAGTGATACAGAAATTGCTGTTTGCAATCTGGGCTCGGTCAACTTGGTTGCTCACTTAACAGAGCAACCCGATGGCAGCTTGATCCTTGATCAAGCCAAGCTAGAAAAAACCATCAACACGGCCATGCGGATGTTGGACAACGTGATCGACATCAACTATTACGCGGTTGATAAAGCTCGCAACTCTAACCTGCGCCACCGTCCTGTTGGACTTGGCATCATGGGCTTTCAAGATTGTTTGCACCGGATGCGTATCCCCTACGCGTCTAATGAAGCGATTGAGTTTTCTGATCGATCCATGGAATCAGTTTGCTATTACGCCTACGCTGCTTCAAGTGATTTAGCAGCCGAACGCGGTCAATACGATTCGTACCAAGGATCGTTGTGGTCGCAGGGCATACTGCCGCAAGACTCAGTCGCGTTGTTGCGTGAACACCGTGGTGGTTATCTTGAAGTAGATGAATCCAGTGCCTTAAATTGGGATTCGTTGCGTGCACGCATCAAACAACACGGTATGCGTAACTCAAATTGCGTTGCAATCGCCCCAACCGCAACAATTTCAAATATCATCGGTGTGTCTGCATGCATCGAACCTACTTATCAAAACTTGTACGTTAAATCAAACCTATCCGGCGAGTTCACCGTGGTTAATCAAAACCTGGTGAGAGATCTCAAGAAGCTGGGCCTGTGGGATGAAGTCATGGTCGCTGACCTTAAGTACTTCGACGGCAGCCTTTCCCGTATTGATCGGGTACCTTCTGATCTACGCACACTTTATGCGACAGCATTTGAGGTTGACTCAAGCTGGATCGTGGAATGTGCTTCACGCCGCCAAAAGTGGATCGATCAGGCGCAATCACTCAATATCTATATCGCTGGCGCTTCGGGTAAAAAACTCGATGACACTTACAAGCTGGCTTGGTTGCGCGGATTAAAAACAACCTACTACCTGCGCACGTTAGGCGCCACTAGCGCTGAAAAATCCACGGGTCAAGGCGGCGAGTTGAACGCCGTTAGCATGACGAGTGGCAATGACGGCGTCGCTGCAGGATCAAGCATCACAACGAGCCCGGCCTTGCCGGAAGCTGAAATCGTTGGTGCGGCTTGCACCATGAGACCGGGTGATCCTGGTTTTGAAGAGTGCGAAGCTTGCCAATAACCCGACGAAAGGATTGAAACAAATGTTGAACTGGAATGACGAAGTCACCACTGCACAACCGCTAACCGCCCCAATCGGTGATGCGGCACCTAGCACTTCACCTACTAACTCGACCATGCGACCGGCCACTGGCATTTTCAGTGACCATCCCATTGCCAAGCCAGACGCCGAGCAAGCGTCTGCACCGGCCGTTGAGGAAGTCAAGCAACAACGGGTGAACGTATCCGACAAGCGCATCATCAATGCCAAAACCGACGTCAATCAATTGGTGCCGTTTAAATACAAGTGGGCTTGGGAAAAGTACCTCGCCACATGTGCCAATCACTGGATGCCACAAGAGGTGAACATGTCGCGTGACATCGCCCTGTGGAAGGACCCCAATGGTTTGACCGACGACGAGCGCCGCTTGGTAAAACGCAACCTCGGTTTCTTTGTCACGGCAGATTCCTTGGCAGCCAACAACATTGTCTTGGGTACCTATCGCCACATCACCGCGCCAGAATGCCGCCAATTTCTGTTGCGCCAAGCATTTGAAGAAGCCATCCACACACACGCCTATCAATACATCGTGGAAAGCTTGGATCTTGATGAAGCAGAAATCTTCAACGCTTATAACGAAGTGCCTTCTATTCGCGCAAAAGATGAATTTCTGATTCCATTTATTGACATCATCGCTGATCCTCACTTCAAGACAGGCACGACCGAGGCTGACCAAACACTTCTGCGTTCATTGATTGTGTTTGCCTGCCTGATGGAAGGCCTATTTTTCTACGTGGGCTTTACGCAAATCTTGGCACTCGGGCGGCAAAACAAAATGACCGGCGCGGCTGAGCAATATATGTACATCCTGCGCGATGAATCGATGCACTGCAATTTCGGTATTGATTTGATCAATACCATTAAGTTAGAGAACCCTCATCTGTGGACACCAGCGTTTCGTGAAGAAATCCGTGAATTGTTCCAAAAGGCGGTTGATCTTGAATATGCTTACGCCGAAGACACCATGCCACGCGGCGTGCTCGGTCTAAACGCCACCATGTTCAAGGCTTATTTGCGATTTATCGCTAATCGCCGTTGCCAACAAATTGGCCTAGAGCCACTGTTCGAACAAGAGGAGAACCCCTTCCCTTGGATGGCTGAAATGATTGATTTAAAGAAAGAGCGTAATTTCTTCGAAACGCGCGTGATTGAGTATCAGACTGGCGGTGCCTTGAACTGGTGATAAACGCCTAGGTCAGAAACTCGAAACGCAAACAATAGCAGTGGCGAGCAAACAACTCGCTGCTGGTGTGACCACCCCACGAATAGATAGAAAAATCATACGTGGGGTGGTCGTTAAGCATTCGCAACCTAAATCGTGGTTATCGGTATTAGATACAGATTTGGGTGGTGGATAGCGCGAGCCTGGTGGTCGACCCCTTAGGGCAGTCTTCCAGGCGCGCGTTCCTTGTTTTGGGTCCCTGAACTAAAGGAGTTAGACCATGGCAACAGCCAAAAAAGTAGCAAAGAAGGCGCCAGCCAAAAAAGCGGCTAAGAAAGTCGTCGCTAAGAAGGCACCGGTGAAGAAGGTTGCTGTTAAGAAAGCGCCTGTCAAAAAAGCCGTGAAAAAGGTCGTAAAGAAAGCCGTCAAGAAAGTGGCTGCCAAAAAGACCTCCGTCAAAAAAGCAGTAAAGAAAGCGGTTAAGAAAGTCGCTGCTAAAAAAGCACCTGCTAAAAAAGCCGTGAAAAAAGTGGTCAAGAAAGTTGCCGCTAAAACAGCACCTGCTAAGAAAGCAGTCAAGAAAGTGGTTAAGAAAGTAGCTGCTAAGAAAGCACCTGCCAAGAAAGCCGCCAAGAAAGTTGTCAAGAAAGCTGCTGCTAAAAAAGCACCTGCTAAGAAAGCTGTTGCTAAAAAAGCACCTGCTAAAAAGGCACCTGCAAAAAAGGCAGTAAAAAAAACAGCAAAAAAACCGGCCGCTAAGAAAGCCGTAGTAAGAAAGGCCGCCACAGCAAGACCTTCAACAGCTGCCGCACCCGGTGCAAAAACAGCTTTGAATCCTGCTGCGTCATGGCCGTTCCCAACAGGCGGTCGTCCCTGAGTCAGTGAGGGATAGTTTGTCTGTAGATCACCGCCCAGATCTTGATGGATCTGGGCGGTTCTTTATGTCTGAGGTTGTTGGACGACTCTGTCGATCAGTCATGCGACAATAAGCGCGTTAGTTGACTTTTAATGGCGATTTAATCCCAATGTCTGGCGATATACTGCGATTCCTGATTGAAATCAGCTTCACCATTCTTGGTGCGGCTTTCCTGGCAAGATGTTGGCTGCACGCCGTGCGGTTTCATCCATTCAACCCTTTTGCACAACTGATTTTTAGAGCAACCGAATGGTTGTCTAAACCCATCAGAACGTTGGTGCCCACTGGTAAATCGATTGACTACCCGACACTCTTGGGTGCCTATCTGATCGCCTTGTTCTACCTGGTTTTTTTGTGGATGGTCTCCATGCGATCGATCCCACCGGTAGAGCTCCTTGGGCCGGTGCTGATGGCGGCTTTGGTTACTTTAGGACGCTGGGCCTTAAATCTCATTATCTGGCTCACGTTGATACAGGCCGTGCTGTCCTGGGTTAATCCATTGGCACCGATCATGCCGGTTTTGCGTACGCTCACTGAGCCGCTCTTGGAACCCATCCGACGTATCTTGCCTAACTTCAGTGGTTTTGATTTTTCGCCACTCGTGCTTTTGATATTGGCTCAGATTGCGATGATGATGCTGAGTCGAATCAACTTCACACTGTTCGGTATCTGAAGTCCATCGGTTATCACCGCAGCCAACCCCGAAGATAAATCACAAAAAGAAACAGCCTGCACCCTCAATGAAGGCGGCAGGCTGTTTCTTTTTGTGGTTCTGGATGAATGCCGTCGTTATAGTCACTACCGTCAGTACCGTCACTACCGTCAGTACCGTCACTACCGTCACTACCGTCACTACCGTCATTACCGCTAAAACCACATTACCCAATCACTGTCTTACATCGGCGCGACACGTGTCACACCAGTGCCACTGATCACTTGCACCCGTTGGCCAGCTGAAATCGGTACATCGTCTGCTTGGGCAATCACACGCGTCTCGCCATTGTCCATACGAACGGTGATCTCTAAACCATTCGTCTTGCCGGCCTCTTGCTCGACTTTTTCACCGACCAAGGCACCAAGAATGGCACCACCAACAATAGCGAGATCTCGCCCTGTTCCACCACCCACCGCGCTACCGGCCACACCACCGAGCGCACCACCCGCCACCATGCCAGCACCAGAGCTCCTGTCTTTTTGTATGACAATGGGGCGAACTTTGGTCACGGTGCCATCGCGGACAATTTGTTCACGCTGGGCTTGGTCATAGGTATAAACGCCAGCAGAGGCACTCGGTGTAGTGCAGCCTGCCACGGTCAAACCGAGCGCCGCCAGCAAACCAACCGTCAGGCCAAGGCGGGCCAGGGACGAACCAATACGAAATGATTGATCATTCATTAGACTTACTCCCTAAGAAAAACATATGTTCGATTAAAGCCCAATACCGTAAGTACTCTGCATTAACTTGCTAATTTCAGCCAAGGATGGCGAATGGTTCTGTGGACCACGTGAAGCAATTTTGAGGGCACCCATAACATTACCCAACATGCAGGCCTTCTCCCACGACCAACCGTGTGTCAACCCATGTAACAGACCCGCCCGATGGGCATCGCCACAACCGGTCGGGTCAGTCACCGCCGTGGCAGTGACGGGGTCAATAGCAATGGTTTGACCTTTCAAATAAAGCGTCGCACCTTCAGCACCACGTGTCACCACCACCGCCTCTAAATCTTCCGCTAGCGAGGCTGGTGAACGACCTGTCCTATCTTGGACAACACTTGCCTCATAATCGTTCAATGCCAGTGCATTTGCCTTGGCAATAATCGTTAATAGTTCGGCGCCGTCGAATAAGGGCATGGCCTGCCCCAAGTCAAAAATAAAGGGTATGCCCGCCGCGGATAATCGATCAACATGCGCCAACATGCCCGCTTTAGAATCGGGCGCCACAATGGCCCAAGCAGCGGTTTGCGCCGTGGGGTCGTTGTAGGCTGAATGCTCCATTGCCCCAGGGTGAAAGGCACTGATTTGATTATCGTCAAGATCGGTGGTGATAAAACACTGCGCGGTAAACATATCCGGCAACACTTTAATGAACTGCGTGGGAATATCCAGGCGCTCAAACCGCTCCAGATAGTCGCTCGCATCTTGTCCGACCGTCGCCACTGGCAGCGGCTGGCCACCGAGTAGTTTCAAGTTGTAAGCGATGTTGCCGGCACAACCCCCAAATTCTTTGCGCATGCTCGGTACCAAAAACGACACACTAAGCGCGTGGATACGGTCCGGCAAGATGTGGTCTTTAAAACGACCATCAAACACAGCGATGGTGTCAAACGCCACCGACCCACAAATCAAAACTTGAGAAGACATGTTGTTTACCCGGTTAACCGGCCCTATGGAAAAAATTTATCGATTTCGAAACCGCTAACGGGTGAACCATCAACCCGTAGCGGCACCTCTAAGCTAACCTCTTGCTGAGCGCCAAAGGGCTCTTCTAACAATGAGGCAGGCAAGTACTCGCTAGGTGCCACTGCCTTGCGAATGACCACCGTACCAGACGGGTCGGATAGGGCAACCATCAAATTGGGCCAAGGTTGAGCCTGGCTATACCGATTCTGTAGCGTCAACCGAAGCAGATAATTGTATTCAGTGACCGCGTTCGAATCTGCATTCGAAGCTGCTATCGGTGCTTGAGCGGGTGCCAATTGCAAAGACGACCCCACCACAAAAATTCTTTCGATCCGTTTGGTGTAACCCACCTCACAATTTAACGGACCACAAACCTGCTCCAACACGGGGCGCAAGGCCGGCACGCTGCTGGCCAAATCGTCACGATAAATAAAAACCAACTGCCCAACCAATATCACCAACAAAACAATCAAGCCACCAAGCCATAGCAAAACCGGGGTCGATGCTTGAGGCTCGTCTTGCACCATGAAGTCTGGCACTGTGCGACCTGATGCCGACGGATCCCCACCGCGCAACCGCGTTTCTCCAAAAACCGTCACCCCCGGCCGAGGCACGGACGCCTGGGACCCCAGGCTGGGTTCACGTAACACAGTAGCAGCAGGCACGGGTTCGCTAGGGCTAGAAGGTCTTCTGAAGCCCGGTTCAGGTCGAGCTGAAGTTGGGGTTGGGGTTGGCCTTAGTGTTGTCGTTGCGGGGATTGGGGCAGGCGTGGCCGTACCCGTGGCCGTACCTCTAGGCGCGAGTGAGGGCTGTAGTGAGGGCTGTAGTGAGGGCTGGAGTGCGGGTTCATTGAGCCGCTGCTCAGCCACTGCCCGCGAGCGAAATACTTGCGGCTGCCTAGGTGGCGATTCTTCTTCTGGCACCGGTGAAGTGGTGGGTGAAGTGGTAGGTGATGGATCCACCTGATCATCGCCCGCCCTTTCGGTTAGAGTCGGTAAGTTATTTTGCAGACAAGCAAAGCCATCAAAAACATGTGAACATTGGCCACAGCGCACCAAGCCGTCATGTTGCTTCAATAGATCTGCCGTGACCGCGAACCCGCTGTCACATTTGGGGCAACGAGTCACCAAACTCACGGGGTCGGCTCCGTCTCAAGCTGCCCTGCCAAACACACCCAGCCGTCAAGCGACTGCCAAATAGTTAGATTTACCCAGGGCGCGTAAAAGGCCGCCACCTCCTCGGCCTGTCTCTCCAATACGCCAGACAGCACCAACGAGCCACCGGGTTTGACCCGTTTGCTTAACATCGGTGCCAATACTTTCAATGGATTCGACAAGATATTGGCCACCACCACGTCAAACTGCCCGTCGGGTAAGCCATCCGGTAAGGCCGCAGACAACGTGACTGCGTTCACGGTCGCGTTGTATTGAGTCGACTCAACGGCCTGCTCGTCAATATCAACCGCCCATGTCTGACCCGCCCCGAACAGTCGCGCCGCGATCGCCAAAATCCCCGAGCCGCAACCATAGTCCAGCAATTGGGCGTCTTGGGGCATTTCACTGGCTAACCATTGCAAGCATAAATGTGTTGTGGGATGACTACCCGTGCCAAATGCCAAACCGGGATCCAATGACAAAGTCACCCGATCTGTCTCTGTCTCTGCCGCTGTCTTTTCAGCATGATGCCAACTCGGCACAATCAGCAATCGGTTGCCAACCGCAATCGGTCCAAACTGAGACTGTGTCAACCTGACCCAGTCTTGATCAGGCACCTCTCGAGTTTGCCAATCGGCGTCAAGCGTAAAAGCCACCAACTGCTGCGCCTGTTGCATCACTTGGCTCGGATCAACCCCATCTGCTAACAACGCCAACACGCGACTGACTTGCCAAGCATGTGAGGCCGCGTCGCTGCCCGGCTCGCCGTAAATGGGTTGTTCTTCGGGCGTATCTAGATCGGCGTCTTCAACCGACGCGCTCAAGGCACCGGCCTGCATCAATGCGTCGGTCGCTAGGTCGGCTTGCTCGCCCTGACAATAGAAAATCAGCTCACGCATGTCTCTCATCTCCCAACCCAGTCACAAGCATCCCAAAACCACCCCTAAACAACTTCTAAACATCTAGTGGCGTTCAGCCAGCTTTTGCTCGAGATAGTGGATGCTCGTGCCGCCCTCTACAAAGAGGGCATCGACCATCAACTCACGGTGTAACGCGATGTTGGTGTTGATGCCCTCCACGACCATTTCAGACAAGGCAATACGCATCCGAGCCACGGCCTGCTCTCGTGTGTCGCCGTAAGTGATGACCTTGGCAATCATTGAATCGTAATGAGAAGGCACGAAATAACCATTGAATGCATGCGAATCAATTCGAACACCGGGGCCACCAGGCATATGCCAATTCGTGATTCGTCCTGGGCTAGGTACAAAGGTAAAGGGGTCTTCCGCGTTAATCCGGCATTCCAGCGCGTGCCCTTCAAACCTGATGTCACGCTGCTTCAGCGTAAAGGGCTCACCCGCCGCAATACGAATCTGCTGCTGAACCAAATCAATCCCTGTAATAAATTCGGTCACAGGGTGTTCCACTTGAATGCGGGTGTTCATCTCGATGAAATAGAATTCATCGTTTTCGAATAAAAACTCAAAGGTGCCGGCACCACGATAGCCAATCTTGCGACATGCCTCGGCGCAACGCTCACCAATTTTCTCAATTGAGCGACGAGGAATACCCGGTGCAGGTGCCTCTTCAATCACCTTTTGATGACGGCGCTGCATCGAGCAATCGCGCTCTCCTAGCCAAACCGCTTGCTTGCCACCATCCGCCAGAATTTGTATTTCCACATGGCGCGGGTTTTCTAAAAACTTCTCCATGTAGACTTCTGGGTTGTTAAAGGCCGCGCCCGCTTCGGTCTTGGTCATTGTCACCGCGTTGAGCAACGCCGCCTCGGTATGCACCACTCGCATGCCGCGTCCACCGCCCCCGCCAGCCGCTTTAATGATCACGGGATAACCGACTTTACGGGCGGTCTCCACAATCACCTCAGGGTCATCAGGCAAAGCACCTTCGGAGCCTGGCACAACCGGCACGCCGGCAGCAATCATGGCTTGTTTTGCGCTGACCTTATCACCCATCAGGCGAATCGATTCGGAGCGCGGTCCAATAAACACAAACCCACTCTTCTCCACACGCTCAGCAAAATCGGCGTTCTCCGACAAAAAACCATAGCCCGGATGAATCGCCTCGGCATCAGTCACTTCAGCGGCCGAAATAATCGCTGGCATACTGAGGTAGCTGTCCTTTGACGGCGCTGGACCGATACACACCGACTCATCCGCCAAACGGACATATTTGGCATCGCGGTCCGCTTCTGAATGAACCACCACGGTTTTAACACCCAGCTCGCGGCACGCTCGCTGAATTCGCAGGGCGATTTCACCCCGGTTGGCGATCAAAATCTTTGAAAACATAATCAGGCAATCACAAACAAAGGCTGTCCGTACTCGACCGGCTCGCCATTCTCGACGAGAATCTCTTTCACCACGCCAGACTTATCTGCCTCAATTTCATTGAGTAGCTTCATTGCCTCAATTATGCACAGGGGTTGCCCCTGCTGAACGGTCTGTCCCACTTCCACAAAAACCGCAGCCCCGGGGCTTGGCGAGCGGTAGAACGTACCCACCATGGGTGCCTTCACCGCATCAGCCTCGAACGCGGCTGCCGATGCTTCGTTTTGTGCGAGTTGTTCTGCTGCAGCCGCGCTGGCCACTGCCGCAGGCGAGGCCACCGCAACGGGCGCAGGCGCGTGAGCGTATGCAACCGGGGGCGATGACTTAACAATCTTCACTTTGTCCTCGCCTTCGGTGATCTCGAGCTCAGCAATATCCGACTCAGCAACCAGATCGATCAGTGTTTTGAGCTTACGCAAATCCATAATAAATAATTCCCAAAGGGTCAGTGGGTTAAACCAGTTAAAAAAACAATCTGTGAAGCAGGCCGTAAATCAGGCCTTAAAGCCATCTTCACGCCTTCTATCTCACCACCGGTTGTTTCAAAGCGAAAGCCAATGCTGCGCGGTAACTCTCTACCCCCAAGCCAGCAACCACGCCGGTTGCTAGATCACTAAGGTAAGAGTGATGGCGAAACGATTCGCGCCGATAAACGTTAGACAAATGCACTTCCACAAACGGCAAAGCAACGCCCGCTAATGCATCGCGGATCGCCACGCTGGTATGCGTATAGGCACCCGCATTAACCAATAAATAAGTCGTGCCATCTGTGCGGGCTTGTTGGATCCGATCCACAAAGGCACCTTCCGAGTTGCTCTGAAACGTCTGCAAAACGACACCTGCCGCTTGCGCCAATGTCATCAATTCAGCGTCAACATCAGTCAAAGACTGATGTCCATAGATTTCAGGTTCGCGTTGGCCCAGTAAATTCAGGTTAGGACCGTGTAGAACCAAGATTTGATGTGTCATGGCGATTCGGTTTGGGTGTGATAATTTGGATCATCATAGCGCATCGCAGGACCATGTGAAGTGGCTAATGCCGCTATCTTCCGCCAATTTGTTGCGATATGTACAGTTACACCGCTGAACCAGACACCAGTTTGGTGATCTGTAGATCCAATGCCTCTGGGTTTACCGGACCCAGAATGAGAGGACCCACGTCGCCTTGCGCCCGCACCAAAACAGTGAAAGGCAAGCCGCCTGCGGGGTTGCCAAGCTCGCGGACCATGCGTATGCCGCCGTGCCCCGCGACAAAAATGGGGAAGCCAACAGGGATCTTCTTAAGAAACTCAGTCACGTTGGCTGCCGTATCAACAGCGATGCCAATAAACTTGGCCTCGGGGTGCTTCTGCGCCAAGTGATCTAAATCCGGCATTTCCTTGACGCAAGGTGGACACCAAGTCGCCCAAAAATTAATCACCAAAGGCTGGCCTCGCCATTGCGACATCGATTGCGTCACCCCTTGCTCATCTGGTAAGGAGGCTTGAAAGAAAGCATCGATGTCCGACTTGACCACTTTGGGCTCGCGAATCGCGCGATTGGCCTGAGGCGCGCGGCGCGCACTTTGCTGCCATCCAAAGTACCCAACCCCAGCCATCGCGGCTAGCCCTGCCCCACCAATGATTAAGGTTCTTCTCTTCATGGCCTCATCATAGCGTTTCCCACAGGACAGCGGTGTTTGACTCACTCTACAATGGGTAATTAGCTAGCATCAGGGTCACGCGTGGGTAACGCGTGCGCCCGTGACCTGCGCCATCCACGAGCACCTTCATAGGAACGGGAATTTATGCACCTGCATCTGATGGGTATCTGCGGCACCTTTATGGGTGGTCTCGCACTAATCGCTCGCGCAGCAGGCCACCGCGTGACGGGATGCGACCAAGGTGTCTATCCACCCATGAGCACGCAACTACAAGACCAAGGCATCGAATTAATCGAGGGATTTGACGCCGATCAACTCGCCCTAAAACCAGACTTATTCGTGGTCGGCAATGTGATTAGCCGGGGCAACCCTCTCATGGAAGCCATCCTGAACAACAACGCAGCTTTTGTGTCGGGCCCTCAGTGGCTCGGACAAATGATCCTCAAAGATCAACACGTACTGGCCGTTGCAGGCACCCACGGCAAAACCACCACTAGCGCCATGCTGGCATGGATCCTGCAAGTGGCGGGGCAATCGCCCAACTTTCTAATTGGTGGCGTCGCCCCCGGTCTCGGCGTGTCAGCCAGGTATGACCCAAATAGACAACACTTTGTCATCGAAGCCGACGAATATGACACCGCGTTTTTTGATAAGAGATCTAAGTTCGTGCATTACCGGGCTCGCACCGCCATTCTCAATAACCTGGAATACGATCATGCCGATATCTTTGCTGACTTAGCAGCAATCGAAACACAGTTTCACCACTTAGTGCGTACCGTCCCGTCTGCAGGCAAGATCATCATGCCTGACCAAGACCAAGCGCTAGAACGGGTAATCGCTCGCGGTTGCTGGACCCCGATTGAACGCCTCGGGCAAGTCTCGGGTTGGCACTACCAAGGCGACCATCAGCCGACCCTTTGGCGCGGCACAAAAAATATCGGCGCGTTATCGTGGTCTCTGAGCGGTCAACACAACACCAACAACGCGCTAGCGGCCTTGGCTGCAGCCGAACAAGTGGGCATCTCGCCCGAGGCTGGCTTAGACGCGTTAAATCAGTTTGACGGCGTCAAGCGCCGCATGCAAGTGCGCGGCGTCATCGACGACATCACAGTCTATGACGACTTCGCCCATCACCCAACAGCCATTAAAACCACCTTACAGGGTCTGCGCGCGAAAGTACCAAACGCACGTTTGCTAGCGGTGCTAGAGCCGCGTTCAAACACCATGAAACGCGGTGACATGGCAACCCGCTTACCTGAGGCGCTTGCCGACGCCGACCATATTTTCTGCTACTCACCTCAAGAAGGCGAGCATTCACTGGATTGGGACGCCCAAGCGATACTGGCCCCTTTGCAAACGGCCGGTAAAGCGGTTGCCGTGCACCGCGCGATCGCCCCACTGGTGCAAGCCATTAGGCACACGGCCAAGCCTGGCGATCACATCGTCATCATGAGTAACGGCAGTTTTGGTGGCATCCACGAGCAACTCCTCACCGCCCTTGGGCAAAAGCAACCATGATGCTTTATCTACATGGGTTTCGTTCCTCCCCCCAGTCCTATAAAGCCCAGCTGATGGCCCAAACGCTGCGAGACTTGGGGCTACACGAGCATTGGGTCTGCCCCCAGCTGCCTGCCAGTCCGACCGAGGCCTACGATCTAGCCCTCGGGCAGGCGCAAGCGCTAGCCGATCGTTTGCAACAACCCATTGAAGCGCTCACGATCGTTGGCTCATCACTCGGCGGATTCTATGCAACGGCGCTTGCCCAAGCCTTGCATTGCCGCGCCGTGCTGCTAAATCCCGCTGTCCATGCGCCGCGTGACTTAGCCAGTCAGATCGGCACCCATGTTGAGTTTCACAGCGATAAACCATTTCATTTTTTACCGGCTTATGTCGATCAATTGCAGACCATGGCGTGTCCACACATCACCGACCCCAAACGCTATCTTCTAATTGCCGCGACTGGCGATGAAGTCTTGGATTGGCGCGAAATGCGTGATTTTTTTGTTGATGCCAACCAGATCATTGTTCAAGGCAGCGACCACGGTCTGTCAGATTTCACGACTCACCTGGCCGCCGTGCTCGCATTCGCCGGTATGCCACAACGTCCCATCACAGGTTGAATTTATGTTTGTTCTGTACGAAGAAAGTGGCACCTTCAAAGCCGCGCTGATTAAAACCGAAACCGATACGAGCTTACAAATCGAATCGGCATCGGGTAAGCGCAGCAAAATAAAACAAAATAATTGCGTGTTCACATTCACAACGCCCGAGCCCGAGATCCTGCTTGAGCAAGCGCCACAACTGGCCAAGGACATCGAACCCGAGTTTTTGTGGGAAGTCGCGCCCCAGGAGGAATTTGACGTGCAAACCTTGGCCAAAGACTACTTCGGCCACGAGGCGACGGCGCTTGAACTCGCGACCTTGCTCTGGCGCCTACACGACTCACCGATCTACTTCCATCGGCGCGGGAAAGGTAAATACCGGCCCGCATCAGCGGAAATTCTGCAGGCAGCACTTGCCGCCCAGGAGAAAAAACAAAAAGCCTTGGCCATCCAGGCTAATTGGGCGCAAACGTTGATTGAAGGTCAACTACCCGAAGAATTTGCCACTAGCGCCACGCTATTAATCACCCGTCCCGACAAAAACAGCGCCACCTACAAGGCACTGATGCAAGCCTGCGAACAGTCCAAGGAAACACCTGAGCAGCTATTGTTACGCTGTGGGGCCTGGCCCCATGAGCTGGCGCTGCATAGGGCCAGGTTCCTTCAAACCCATTTCCCCAAAGGGACAGACTTCCCACCTGTCAGCGCCTTGGTCGAGCACAACGACCTGCCTTTGGCCGATGTCACGGCTTATTCCGTTGATGACATCAGCACCACAGAAATCGATGACGCCCTCTCTGTAACCGAACTAGAGGACGGCTGGCTATGCGTGGGCGTTCACGTGGCTGCACCGGCCTTGGGCGTCACCCGTGACAGCGACCTTGACCAATGGGCGAGGGCGCGCATGTCAACCGTCTATACCCCCGGGGAAAAGATTCCCATGCAGCCCGATGCGGTGATTGACCATTACTCATTAACAGCAGGCAACGCCGTGCCTGCACTTTCACTTTATGTCCAAGCACACCCTGAAACGGGCGAGATTCGGCACCATGAAACACGCGTCGAGCGTTTATCGGTGACCAGTAATCTGCGTCATAACGAACTAGACGAGCACATCACAGCCGCCGTCCTCGATGACCCGACGAGCGAGTTTGCCTATTCACAATGGGCGCGCCCCCTTTGGCGTTTGGCGTTGGCCTTGTCTAAAAAACGCGACGAACGGCGCGGCAAACCAGAATCAAATCAGCGATTCGACTACAACTTTTATTTAGATGGCCCAGCCACTGATCCCGAGACGCCCGTTCGCATCGAACCACGCTTACGCGACGCCCCTCTAGACCGGATCGTGGCCGAATATATGATCCTGGCCAACCGTCTTTGGGCCGAGCAACTCGCCACCCACAGCGTGACCGGGATTTTTAGGACTCAACAAGCCGGTCGTGTTCGCATGAGCACCTATCCCGGACCACATGAAGCCATTGGGGTTGATCACTATGCCTGGTGTACATCACCATTGCGCCGTTACGTTGACCTCATTAACCAACGGCAATTGGTGGCTATCGCCCAAAACGGTGTATCAGCAGCCTTGGTGGCACCGTATCAGCCCAAAGACGCCGATCTGTTTGCCATCGTCACCGCCTTTGAAGCGCAATACGCCAACTGGTCCGACTACCAGCGACAGATGGAGAGATATTGGTGCTTGCGCTGGCTGCAACAACAACAAGTCACCAGCTGCCAAGGCACTGCCGTGCGAGATGACCTGATTCGTTTGAGCCATATCCCTTTGGTGTTGAACGTGGCAGGATTGCCCGAGCTTGAACGGGGCGCTAGCGTCGCGTTAAGCCTAAGCAATTTCGACGAATTGGCCTTGACCGTGGTCGGTCATTTTGAAAGCCTTAACGACTAGAATGCAAAGGAAGGACGTTTTATCAAAGACATGACGCACGCCAATCTGTTCACGGTCGGTTTTGAATGGTTTGCCGCCCCTCGGCAGCACTACCTGCGCTGGGGTATTGCCCTGTCATTATGCGTGCATGCGGCTTTTTTGGTGTGGCGTCCAACCGCGCCGAACGCACCGCCCCCTAGCATGCCCAATTTAGAAGTCGTCTTGGTCAACACGCTAAGCGAGCAAGCGCCACTGGCTCCCCAATTAATCGCCCAAGAAAACCTTGAAGGCGGTGGCGAACAGACGCAACGGATCGCCACCAACCCCGTCCCGCGCATTGGCCAGGCGTCAGACGATCTGTCGCTCGCCGAGCTCACACAACAACGTCAGCGGCTCAAAGCGCAACAAACCCAACTACTCAAACAGTTAGAAAGTCGCTGGGGCGTTTTACCCGATCAACTCGAAGGCGAGGTAAGCGATAGTGAGCCGGCCATCGGCCCTGATCAAACAGACCAACGCGCCATTGAGCGCAACGCGCGAATGGCGGCCATTCGCGAACAAATTGAGCGAGACAACAGTCGACCTCGCAAATACTTTGACGCGCCGTCAGCCATCGCCAATCCTTTCGCGGCTTATGTTGACGCTTGGCGAGTAAAAGTCGAACAAACCGGCAGCCAACACTACCCCGGCGGCGGCTCCCAAAGACCCGTCGGCAAGCTTCAAGCCACGGTGGTGATTGCCTCCAACGGCCAAGTCGTCGCCGTTGAGTTGGATCGTCCGGCCGCAGACAGCCGACTGAATCAAGCGGTACGTCGCATCATTGAGCTCGCCCAACCCTTTGCGCCATTTGAGCCCCAGCTGGCCCAACAGATTGACCAGCTGGTTATCACCCGAACCTGGTCATTCACCCCGGGTGCGCTGGAGACCTCCCCACCATGAATCACTCAACGCCTCGCTTCGCGGTCATTGGTCACCCTGTCGCGCATAGCCGTTCGCCTCAAATACACGCCGCCTTTGCCAAGCAAGTGGGTATGGCATTGATATACGAACGAGTTGACGCCGAACCGGGCACCTTTGCAAGCACCGTCGATCAGTTTTTTTCAAGTGGTGGGCACGGCTTAAATGTCACCGTTCCTTTTAAAGAAGAGGCATGGCAGCTGGCCCAAGCCCATCTCAGTGACCGTGCTCGCCTGGCTGGCGCAGTGAACACGCTATGGCAAACGCCCACGGGCATACACGGCTGCAATACCGACGGCATTGGTCTGGTGCGTGACCTGCAGCGGCTCAACTTATTGAAGCCAGGTGCGCGTGTGCTCTTGCTCGGCGCGGGTGGGGCTGCCAAAGGCGTGATTGGGCCCCTGTTAGCGGCAGACTGCAAACGGCTTCATGTGGCCAACCGTACCGCCGCACGTGCCCAAGCACTTCGGCACGCCTGGCTCAAACACCAACCCGCGCATGCCGAGCGCCTTTCGGCCGGCGCAATCGACGAACAATTGAGCGAACAGCACTGGGATTTGGTTGTTAACGCAACCGCTAGCAGCTTGCAAGGACAGTCGCTAGGACTGCCCACCGGGCTCTACCAAGCGCACACAGGTGCCTACGACATGATGTATGGTGCGCTGCCGACCGCCTTCCTTGAGCAAGCCGCCACGCACGGCGTCACCCAACTCGCCGATGGCTTGGGCATGCTGGTTGAACAAGCGGCTGAAAGTTTTTTTATTTGGCATAGCACACGCCCCGATGTGACCCCCGTGATCGACACCCTTCGATCCCAGATGACCTCGGCTGTCCGTTAAACTGGTAGCCATGTCGACCGCACGCAACTACCTCGCCCGCGAAATTTATCGATCGACCTTTGTCGTTTTGCTTGCGCTCATCGGCCTGTTTTCTTTTTTTACCTTGGTAGATCAGCTTGACGCCGTCAACGATCGTTTCCCTTTAAGCGCGCTTTTCTATCTTGAGGCGTTGGCCTTACCCACCCGCCTTTATGATCTGCTGCCTATTGGCTTGCTCATTGGCTCCATCGTCGCACTTGCTGGCTTGGCACAACGCAACGAACTGGTGATCCTAAGGGTCTCCGGCGTTGGTGCCGTGAAGCTGCTCAGCATGCTTTGGGTGATCGCCTTGCCTGTCATGATCCTGGCGATTATTCTTTCGGAGCTCATCACGCCAGCCGCTGAAATCAAGTACGGCGAAGCCAACATGATGCTCAGGGGGCAAGTACAAGGCGCACGCCTTGTCAGCGGTTACTGGTTCAAAGAACCCACCGACAATGGCGGCTACCGCGTGATTAATGTGAGCAAGCTGCTGAGCTCGGGCGAAGTGGCGGGTCTTTCTGTCTACGAAATAGACGAGAACCTGAATCTCACCCGGCAAACGCAAGCCACACGGGGCGTCTTTGAGGAAAACCGTTTGGTGTTGTTTGAGGTCACTGAAACCCTCATCCCTACAGGCGCCATCGATGCGCTCGCCGACGAAATCCGCCCAACCGAGCCACTCATCACGCTGGCCACGGCACCTCAACGAGAACTCAAAACCTCACTGACCCCGGGTCGCGTGGCTGCCAAAATCGCAACCCCAGAACGCATGTCCTTGGTGGCACTTTGGGACTACATCGGTTACTTGCAAAACAACCAGCTAGATGCCGATCGCCAGATCGTGGCCGTGTGGCGCAAACTCGCCTACCCATTCACGTTGATTGTGATGTTGACGATTGCCGCACCGATTGCCTATATGCAAACCCGTCGCGGCGGTGTCGGCGCCAAAATGTTCATCGGCATTTTGATTGGCACCACCTTCTTTATGGTCAGTCAATTGACTTTGAACGTTGGCACGCTCTACCGATGGCCACCGATCATCACGGCTTTATTGCCCAACGTCTTGGTATTTGGGGCGGCATTCGCAGCTGTCATGTTCATGGAGCAACGTCGCGGCCCAAAAACCAAGCCTAAGGACACCGCCCGCTTGGAGCAAGCCGCCACATGAGCCAGCCCAATATTTGGATGATTGGTGATATTCAAGGTTGCTGTGAATCATTCAATGAATTATTGAACCACCCCGAGATCGCTCAAGACGAGCAAGCACAGTTCTGGATAGCAGGCGATCTGGTTAACCGTGGGCCGCAGTCGCTTCAAACGCTGCGGCAATTGATGACGATGCAAAAGCGTTGTGTGGTGTTACTGGGCAATCACGATTTACACCTGTTGGCGGTTGCCGCTGGTGTCAGGGCACCAGGTAAAAACGACACTTTCCAACACATACTCACGGCCCCCGATGCGGGCGAAATCATCGACTGGCTCCGGCATCAGAAAATGGCTCATTTTGAGCATGAACACCTGCTTGTCCATGCCGGCGTTCTACCAAAATGGACCGTTAAAAAAACCTTGTCACTTGCCGACGAAGTGCAAACGCAGCTGCGTGGCAAACAATGGCAAAAAACCATTCAAAAGATGTTTGGCAATGAGCCCGATCACTGGAAAGATACCCACAGCGGTGGTAAGCGCCTACGGGTGATTGTCAACGCACTGACGCGCCTACGCATGTGTAATGCCAAGGGCCACATGGCACTGTCACTAAAGGCATCACCAGTGCCTCGTCAAGATGGACTCATGCCATGGTTTGATGTGCCCAACAGGGCAACAGCCGATGTCACGGTGGTGTTTGGTCACTGGTCAACCCTCGGGCTCACCGTTCGCTCAGACGTTATTTGCTTGGATACCGGCTGTGTCTGGGGCGGCCATTTGACCGCCGTTCGCTTGCATGACAAAAAAGTTGTCCAAATCGCCTGCCATCAAAGCATCGATCCGCTACACACTCATTGATCCGCTAAGCCGCTGCGCAAATGCGCAGTCACCACCGCCCGAATAGCCGCGCGTGCCTGTATGGATAGCTGAGCCCGCGGCAGTTTATCTTCGCCCGCCATACCCAATGGCGTTAAAAACTGTAACGTCACGCTGACCCCGTGCGCCCCCAAAAGCCGCCACAAGTTCTGTAGGAGCGTCTCTTCGCCCACGAACGCTGGCATCGTGCTGCGCTCACCTTGGTAGAAATAAAGCAGGCCAATCGGCTGTATCGTGACCTCAGGGCGTCTCGCAGGTTCAAATAAATTGCCGTAAAAAGACAGCACATCAAAACCCTCAGAGGTGGTGCCCTCCGGGAAAAATCCAACGGCTTGTCCTTTTTCAAAGCGTGCCTGCATCGCATGACCCACGCGCTGCACCGCATGCCGAAACCCTCGTTCAATAAAAATAGTGTCTGCGCCCGCGGCCAACCAACCTAATAAAGGCCAGCGACGAATCTCCTGCTTGGCCACAAAGGTGGTTGATCGAACCACATTCAATACAAAGATATCTAACCAAGACACATGGTTAACCACCCACAGCACGGGTCCTTGGCACTGGGGTTCCCCCTCAATTTGCACTTTGACACCGCAAAGCCAGAGCAAAACCTTGGACCATTGCTGTTTGAGCCATAAGCGACCGCCTAACCCCACCCACCAAAACACCAAACCAATGGTGAGTAAGCCGCCTATCACCCACAAGGCGATCAGTAGTGCGCGTGGCACAAACCGAATCAGCCCCAACCTGGCGATTCCCAGATCAGCCGACCGCGCACGCCTGTGGCCAACACCCGTGCGGGCAACTCTAGCCCCAGAAACGGCGTGTGCTGGCTTTGGCTGAGCAAGCGCGCACGCGACACGGTCCAGTAGGCATCTAAATCCACCACACAAAAGTCAGCTGGTGAACCGACTGCCAGAGCACCGATCGGTGGCATGGCAGGCGCCGAAGCACTTAACACACGCGCCGGTCCGCAGGTCACCCGCTCCAATGCTCGCACCAAGGGAATCCGGTCATCAAGCGCCCATTTGATCGTCAAAGAAAGCAACAACTCCAAGCCCGTCGCACCCGCCTCTGACTCAGAAAAAGGCATTTGTTTGCCATCGTCATCGACTGGGGTGTGGTCTGAACACAAGGCGTCAATCGTGCCGTCGGCCAAGCCTTCACGCAAAGCATCGCGGTCGCGCTGACCGCGCAAAGGCGGGTCTAACCGAAAGTGGGTATCGTAATAACCAATATCAACATCCGTTAAATGCGCGTGGTTGATTGACACGTCACAGGTCACCGGCAGTCCCTCGGCCTTGGCCTGACGAATCAAAGCCAAACCCGCAGCCGACGCCACCCGGCAAATATGCAAGCGAACGCCCACCGATCTTTGCAATTCAAACAACGTATGCAGTGCAATGGTTTCCGACTGCGCCGGCACACCCGTCAAACCTAAGCGGGAGGCATAGGCGCCACTTGCTGCGACGCCATTGCGTGACAACCAGGGGTCTAAGGGCCGCAACCACAACCCAAACCCAAAGGACTTGGCATACTGCATGGCCCTAAACAAAACCCGCGTGTCTAAAACCGAGCGGTCCGCCTGCGCAAAACCCACGCAACCCGCTTCTGTTAACTCCGCCATTTCGGTGATGACTTCACCATTCAAGCCAACGGTCATCGCGCCTAGTGGGTAAATGTTTACTTGATCGAGTTGTCGTGCGCGGTGCTTGAGCATTTCCACCAAGCCTGGCTCGTCGAGCGGCGGGTCGGTGTTTGGCGGCAACACCAAACTCGTCACGCCACCGGCCATTGCCGCACGCAATTCCGATTCAAGGGTGGCGCGATACTCAAACCCTGGTTCACGCAACTGCGCGCACAGATCAACCAATCCGGGGATGACGGCTTTGCCCGCGACATCAACGACTCGATCTGCTGTAAAGCCATCAGGCGCCTGACCCAAAGCAGCCACGCGACCACCCGCCATCCATAGGTCGGTGGTTTGATCCATACCCGTCGTGGGATCGATCAACCTAGCGTTCATTAGATGAAGTCTCACGCTGAAGCCCCCGCCACAATGCTCATCACCGCCATCCGAACGGCGATGCCGAAGGTGACTTGATTCAAAATAACCGACTGAGGCCCATCGGCCACAGCCGAGTCAATTTCTACGCCACGGTTCATCGGACCCGGGTGCATCACAATCGCATCTGGTTTTGCGTAGGCTAGCTTTTCTTGGGTTAACCCAAAGTGCTTGAAATACTCATGCGAAGACGGCAGCAAAGCACCCCGCATGCGCTCATTCTGTAGTCGCAGCATGATGATGACATCCACGTCTTTTAAACCTTCAGCCATGTTGGTGTAGGTCTGCACGCCCATCTCAGCCAGTCCGCTCGGCAATAACGTCAATGGCCCCACCACACGCACTTCAGCCACACCGAGCGTCGTTAGTGCATGGATATTGGAGCGCGCCACCCGGGAATGCATCACATCACCCACGATTGCCACCGTCAAATCAGCGAACGACTTTTTAAAATGTCTAATGGTGTACATGTCGAGTAAGGCCTGCGTTGGGTGCGCGTGTCGCCCATCGCCCGCGTTGATGACATGCACGTCAGGTGCCACGTGACGCGCGATGAGATAGGGTGCCCCACTCGCTTCGTGGCGCACCACAAAAATATCAGCCTGCATGGCTGATAGGTTAGCAATGGTGTCTAACAGTGTTTCGCCTTTGGCAGCCGAGGACACGTTGATATTTAAGTTAAATACGTCGGCTGATAGACGCGTGGCCGCAATCTCAAAGGTTGTGCGGGTACGGGTTGAATTCTCAAAAAATAAATTAAAAACACTCTTGCCTCTAAGCAGCGGGACCTTCTTGACGTCGCGCTCCGCGAGCGGCACAAAGGTTTGCGCGGTATCCAGAATATGTTCAAGAATGCTGCGCGGCAAACCTTCAGTGCTGATTAAATGCGTCAGTTCACCATGTTTGTTTAACTGAGGGTTACGCATCCGGTGTCTCTGATTCAAGATGTAAAGAGAAAGTGCCTTGGTCTGATTTGGCAAGCACCCAGTTACCAAGCGATGGCGAGGGGCTTTCCCAAGCCGCAAAATCGGCACAGATGGGCAATTGACGCTCGTTTCGATCAATCAGCACCACCAGCCGGATGCCTGCTGGGCGCCCATAGTCAAACAACTCATTCATCGCCGCGCGTATAGTGCGCCCCGTGTACAAGACGTCATCGACCACAATCAAATGCTGATTGACAACATCAAAAGGGATCTCAGATGGGGCGGTTTGGTTGTGCAGGCCAATTCGATCAAAATCGTCGCGGTAAAAACTGATATTCAATGTCCCCACAGGGCTCGGTAACTCGAGATCGCGTTGCAAACGCTCCGCCAACCAAGCGCCTCCCGACAAAATACCCACCAGGTGGACTTGATGTCGTGGCAAATCGGCAATGAGCTGGCTCACCCCTTCTCTGAGCCTTAAGTAAAGGGTTTCGGCACAAGGCATATCAGCCGAAGGGTCGCGGGTTGTTGTCATATATTATTTCCCGTCTGCCCAGTCTCGGGCAAAGCATCGAAGTATCGTTGCAGAATAATAGCCGCTGCAGCCGCATCGTCGGGCTGATTTCGGAGCAACGCCTGCGCTTCGATACTAGACTCACGCTCATCGACTAACGTGACCGGCAAACCAAACCGCCCCTCTAACTGGTGAGCGAACCGACGCGCCTGCCGTGTGGCGAGCTGCTCGCCACCCTCTTGGGTCAGTGGCAACCCCACAACCAAGGCCTCGGGTTGCCATTGCACCAGTAATTCTTCGAGACGGGCAAATCGCTTGGCTTTTACAGGGGTGGCAATGATTTCAATCGGTCGGGCGTGACGCAAAAAAGTGCTGCCAAACGCCACACCGATACGTAAAGTGCCGTAGTCCAAGGCCAAGAGCGTTCGTTCATCAGGCATGTCCAGCCGACCCCGCTAGCATCGCCGGATCAACGCCGAGCAGACGCATGGCCGCCGGATAACGCGACTCTGGCGGCTCATCAAATATGATGTCTTCGTGCGCTGCCACGCTCAACCAAGCGTTTTGTGCGAGCTCTTGCTCCAATTGACCCGCCCCCCAGCCGGCATAACCTAGAGTGACCAGCATGTGTTCGGGCCCTTGGCCGCTTGCGACCGCTTGCAAGACATCTCTAGACGTCGTCAACGCCATCGATGCTCCCAAGTGGATGCTCGAGGCGTACTTACCGGCGGGTTTGTGCAACACAAAGCCTCGGTCGGTCTGTACCGGCCCCCCGTAAAACACGGGCCGCTCAGCAGAGGCGGTCGGATGCGGTGATTCAGACGTATCCGCCGATGCCGTGGCTGTCGTGGCTGCCGAGGCACCCGTATCCACCGAGGCCATGTCAACTTTCTGCAACAAGTGGCCGATCTTCAAATCCATCGGCCGATTGATCACCAAACCCAATGCCCCTTGGTCGGAATGCTCGCACACGTAGATGACCGTGCCCGCCAGCTCGCCTTCGACGCCGCCGGGCATGGCCATCAAAAAGTGGCCGGAAAGGTCAACAGTGGCATCCATTGGGTCAAATTTCCATTAACTCGAAGTCCTCCTTGCGTGCCCCACACTCGGGACAGACCCAATTGGGAGGCACATCTTCCCATTTCGTACCAGGCGCAATGCCCTCATCAGGGCAACCTTCTGCCTCGTCATAAATCCATCCACAAATCAAGCACATCCAAGTTCGCATGGTTCTTCCGTTGGTTCTTTTACAATGTAAGCATAATCTTACCTAAAGTCGCGTCAAGTGCTTTCTACAACCCCTTCCGTTACCCTACTGTTTGGTCTGTTTGATCCCTCGGGACAACAAGACCTCCCCGCTGACACCATCACTTGTGCTTGGCACGGCTGCCATGGGGCGTCGGTGCTCACTGGTGTGGCCATCGCCGACTCCACCGGGTTCTTTCATGTCGAGGCCTCAAACGCTGAGACCGTTGACGAACAAGCCCGAAGCCTACTTGAGGATATGCCAATTCACGCCATCAAGGTCGGACACGTGCCAAGCCCGGAGGTTGCCAGTGTCATTGCCGGCGTTGCCGCCGACTACAGCCACGCCAGCCTTGTGCTGCACCTGCCAAGTGGGCAAACGCCCACCGCAAGCGACGAAGAAGATCAAGACTCTGAACCGAGCGTGGGCGCCGTGCTCGAATTGCTCTTGCCTCAGACTGCCGTTGTCGTGATGGGAGCCAATGCCCTAGATCGCTGGGTCAATGAAGAGGTTTTGTACCACCTTGACGGCACGAGCGGTCCACAAGCGATTTTGGCGCTAGGTGCCGATTGGGTCCTTGTTACCGGTTTTGCGCAGCGTCCCGGCCAACTGATCAACCTGCTCTTGGGTCCGGACGGTGAGACCATCGCTTGGCCTTGGCAGCCCACCGGCCCCCGCGTACAAGATTTAAACGGACTCATCGCCACCGCGCTCGCCAACCACCTAGCCCAAGGCGCCGAGGTGCCTGAAGCGGCCAAGAAAGCCTGCGCGCACGCCAACGATGTGGCACGGTCTGCTTTCCAAGCGGGCATGGGTCATCGGCTAGTCGCCAGGCTACCTGACCAACCGCCGCAACCAACGCAACCCCATCAACCACCGGCCTTGCCATGAACACTCGCCCTACCTTTCCGTCAGGCCTTTATGGCGTCACGCCCGATTGGGATGACTTGGCCCAACTAAGCCATGCCATTGAAGCGGCCGCGCGCGGTGGCTTAAAAGTGCTGCAGTGGCGCCACAAAACCTACCCCGTCACCAAACGCATTTCAATGGCACACCAAATTCTTCGGGTGTGTCGGCTCAATGGTGTTTTGTTGATCATCAACGATAACTGGCGCGTCGCCGAAGCCGTGGGTGCGGACGGTGTCCATTTAGGCCGTGACGACGATAGCCCGACGGCCGCGCGCGCCGCCCTCGGCGCCGAAGCACTCATTGGCGCCTCTTGCTATAACGATCTTGAGCGCGCCAAAACCTTATTGGATCAAGGGGCGGATTACATTGCCTTTGGGGCCATGTATCCTTCTCAAACCAAGCCGCACGCTGTGGTTGCGGATCCGGCGCTGCTGACTCAAGCGCGGGACTTGATCACTGCTCGCGGCAGCCACGCCAAAGTCGTCGCCATCGGTGGCATTACCGCCGATAATGCCCCACCATTGATCGCCGCGGGCGCTGACAGCTTGGCCGTGGTGGGCGGCTTGTTTATGGCCACTGACATTGAAGCCACGGCCCGGGCTTTCGGGCGCGCTTTTGAACAGAACGCTGACTCAGCACCATCGACTAAGGAGGACAAATAATCATGTCCCGTAATGCAGAACTCTTTGAACGCGCCTGTCGCAGTATCCCTGGCGGGGTTAACTCGCCCGTGCGTGCCTTTCGCTCCGTGGGCGGCACCCCACGTTTTGTGGCGCGCGCCCAGGGCCCATACTTTTGGGATGCCGAAGACACCCGCTACATCGATTACATCGGCTCTTGGGGCCCTGCTATCTTGGGACATGCTCACCCCGCGGTGGTCAAAGCGGTCCAAGAGGCGGCTGTTCATGGCTTGTCTTATGGCGCCCCAACCGAGGCAGAAATAGAAATCGCCGAACTCTTGATCGAGCGCTTGCCAAGCATAGAGCAAGTGCGGCTCACCAGCTCAGGCACCGAAGCCACCATGAGTGCCATTCGCCTGGCCCGTGGCGCGACTGGTCGCAACAAGATCATTAAATTCGAGGGTTGCTATCACGGCCATGCCGATAGCCTTCTGGTCAAAGCAGGCTCAGGCTTGCTGACATTTGGTAATCCCACTTCAGCCGGTGTGCCGCCCGAGTTCGTGGCGCACACCATCGTGCTCGACTTCAATGACGCCCAAGCCGTGCAGGAAGCATTCGCGAGTCATGGCAAGGAAATTGCCTGCGTGATTGTGGAACCGATGGCGGGCAACATGAACCTGGTCAAACCCGCGGCTGGCTTTCTTGAGACGCTGCGCAGCGAATGCACGGCCCACGGTGCCGTGTTGATTTTTGATGAGGTCATGACCGGTTTTCGTGTGGGGCCACAAGGCGTGCAGGGCATCACCGGCGTCACCCCAGACCTAACCACCCTGGCCAAGGTCATTGGCGGTGGCATGCCAATCGGTGCATTCGGCGGCAAAAAAGAAATCATGCAACACATCGCGCCCATGGGTGCCGTGTACCAAGCAGGCACATTATCTGGCAATCCCGTGGCGGTGGCCGCCGGCATCACCACACTCAAGTTGCTCGGCGAGCCGGGCTTTTACGATCGCTTGGGCAAGCAAACCCGCACACTCACCGATGGTCTGGCAGAACGGGCCAAGGCCCATGGCGTGCCGCTGAGCGCCGATAGCGAAGGCGGGATGTTCGGTGTTTACTTCTGTGAACAGGTGCCCACAGGTTTAAGCGATGTTTCTGCATGCAACATGGCGCATTTCAAAGCCTTCTTTCATGGCATGCTTGATCGCGGTGTTTATTTTGCGCCATCCGCCTTTGAGGCGGGGTTTGTCTCCTGTATGCACGATGACGCGGTCATCAAAGCCACACTAGATGCCGCTGACGATGTCTTTAAAACCCTGAATTAACAACGGAACCTGACACCATGGCCGTCAATCTTGTCGTCCCCGAACGCCACGCCATCCACGCGGTGGCCGGCGTTGAAATCGGCACCACCAGCGCTGGCATCCGCAAAATCAATAAAAAAGATTTAACCGTGTTTCGTCTCGCACCAGGAACAACAGTTGCTGGGGTTTTCACCGAAAACCGTTTCAAAGCGGCCCCGGTTAAACGCTGCGAAATCGCACTGGCAAACCAGACGCCGATTCGAGCATTGGTGATCAATACCGGCAACGCCAATGCCGGGACGGGACAGGCGGGTGACGAAGCGGCCTGGCGCATGTGTCAGGCCACGGCACAAAACCTCGGGGTCCCCGCTGATGCCGTTTTGCCGTTTTCAACCGGCGTGATCATGGAACCCTTGCCCATTGAAAAAATCGAACAAGCCATGCCCAGTGCAGTCACCGACCTCGCCGAGAATCACTGGTATGAGGCAGCACACAGCATCATGACCACCGACACCCAACCTAAGATTCACTCGCGTCAGGTGAGTATCGAGGGCAAGACCGTCACCATCACCGGCATTAGCAAAGGTGCTGGCATGATCCGTCCCAACATGGCTACCATGTTGGGTTATCTGGCCACTGATGCCGCGATCAGCCAAAGCTTACTGAACCAGCTGGTCAAAGAATTGGCGGATCATTCCTTTAATCGGATCACCGTCGATGGCGACACCTCAACCAATGACGCCTTCATTCTGATGGCCACCGGCCAAAGCGGCCTGACGATCGAACAGCAAGACTCACCGGGCTACGCCAGCTTACGCGAGGCGTTGCTAGAGGCCTCCACCGACTTAGCCTGCAAAATCGTCAGAGACGCCGAAGGTGCCACCAAATTCATCACCATCCGAATTGAAGACGCCGCCACCCAAGACGAGGCCCTCAAGGTTGCTTACGTCATCGCGCACTCACCACTCGTCAAAACCGCTTTTTTTGCCAGCGATCCCAATTTAGGTCGCATACTCGCTGCCATTGGATATGCAGACATAGCCGATCTCGATGTTGACCAAGTAAAACTTTGGCTTGGCGACGTCCTCGTGGCACAAGACGGCGGTAGGCACCCAGACTATCAAGAAGAGCAAGGCAAAGCCGTGATGCAAACCGCTGAGATTTTGGTGCGCGTCTCCTTAGGTCGAGGCGCCATCCACGAGACTGTCTACACCTGCGACTTTTCGCATGAATATGTCAGTATCAACGCCGATTACCGTAGTTAAAATCCAAACTTAAAAGCCACACTTAAAAGCCAACCTCTTGCTGCTGACAGTCATGATTAGCTTCAAAAGCTGCAAGAGGCTTGTGCCCCGACGTCACAAGATCAATGCGATCATTGTGACGTCACTCTGTGCCATCAAAGCCGTAGTGGATTCTGAAATTGAAAGTAGACTCCAAAAATACACCCCCAGCGCTTGCCGGCTTTCGGTCATGTCAAGCAATGGCATTGTTAAGGCTGGCTTGAGCCGTTCATAAGCCTCAACGATCTGAGTTTGCTTTCCCTTTAACAACGGGCAAGCACTCCGTCCGGGCGGCAGAACATCCAAGTCATTAAATGTGCGCGTGCGTAAGCTATGGCGCACAGCAGTTGATACCCTTGTCGTTCGCTTCCCAGATCAACACCAATGCCTGCATGACTACTTCCTCGTAAATCCGGTTCCTTGGCTTACAGGAGGCTGTCTGGGTCAAACGGTTCAAAGTGCTGATGGCATGCTTGCGGTGATACCCGGCAAGACAAACAAGTTTTTCGAAAATTGTCAGTCTCACTATTTAATTACCAGCACCACAACGCAGCCGGGTAGCAATGCAACCAATTCCTTTCGTCTGGAGATGCTTAGTCGACTTCGAATCAGTGCTACCCATTAAAACCATTTATGGGTGGCAAATTACGTTTGGTAACCCAACAAATTCAGTAAAAAAGCCAAATCAAGGCACCGCCGTAAACCTACCGTAATTATTGGTAGCTTCGCGGCTGTTTCTCACATGATCCAACTACTTTCAATATAAGAATTGCAATTATGGCAGTACACTTTGACTTAACTTTTAAATACTGAAGTACTCTAAACAAAATTTAACCGCCTGCTACGGGCGGCTCGATAAAAGATTTTTTCTTATCAAAAGTGTTTTTGCAGTGAAGAATAACAATGAATCACTTTGGGTCAGGGCTATTAATCACGTATTTCAATCAAGCCCAAATAACATCAATTTCATCCGTTTGAAATACTGATTTTGAAAAGGGAAATTTTCCGTGCCTAAAACAAGCCGTTTTTTCAAATTGACGCAGCCCCATCCGGAAGTCAAGACAAAACCCAACCATCTGATAATGCTACTGGGCGCGTCGTTAATTTTAGCCGGCTGTGCCGGAACACGAACAAACGACCCCGAGGCGATGAGCAAACACCTTAGTTCGTCGAACTATCAAGCAATTGCGGCCACGTACCTAAAAGACGGAAAGCCGACATACGACCCTGACAGCTTGCTCGATGCGCTTGAAGCCGGAAAAGCATTTAACGACGCTGGAATGTGGGCACAAAGTAAGCGTGCCTTTGAGTTGGCAAGTAAGAATTTAGCCTGGAAAGAAGACTCAGTCGACACTCCCTCAGAGGTTATTAATTTGCTGGGTACCACCCTTACCTCGAGCGCTTTTGGAGCTTACCAGGGCAAAATTTTCGAGGGTGGCATGCTCGACTATTACCAAGCCATCAACGAACTAATGATGGGTGACGAACAAAACGCCCGAGTTGACTTTAATCGCTTTGACGTACGCATGAGCAACGCAGTGGCTCAGTTTGCCAGTTACCGCGAGAATATACGAAAGGGCAACAGTGACGGAATGTCAGAAGAAAATGGCGGTTTGGCTCAAAACTCAATGAATGCGGTCAAAGGCGAGTTAAGCCAAGGGCGTGCTAAGGTGCCCACCACCCAGCCCGACGCCAAAATCCGAATAGCTGTTGGCGAGTTTATGTCAGGCGTATTCCGTGCCACATCCTCAGCGAATTCGGATAAGAATGCGAACAAGGTTACTTACCCCTTGCGCGAAGCCGCTAAAGCCGGTTCGACTAAAGCAAGCGCACAATTGGCTAATCGCACCGCCAGCCAGCTGCAGGGGTCAGGCTTCAGTTCCAAAGGAAAGGTTTACGTTTTGTATGAAGATGGAAAGGGTCCATCGTTTACCGAGTTTAGAATTGACCTGCCTCTTTTTCTAGTGACCGATAAGGTCACCTACTCGGGCATTGCATTGCCTAAGTTCGAACCAGGTCAGCCAGCGTTCGGTCGTCTGCAGTTTGCTGGTACGCCGACTGTAGAGTTCACCAATTTCACGAACTTAGCCGGGATGGAGTTTGATGTGGCTTATTCAGGCATCGTGACCAAAGCAGTGATCTCTACTGTGATCAAGACAGCAGCGCAGGTTGCCGCAAACGCTGTTATTGACAGTGAGTCCAAAGACTCACCGTTAATTGGCGCATTCTTGAAGCTCGGTGTCGGCGCAGCCCAGGCTGCGAGCACACAAGCCGATGTTCGAGCCTGGGCAAACTTGCCCAACACGATCCAGGTCGCAGTGCTTAATCGTCCATCTTCTGGAAAATTGTCAGTGAGCGCACCTAATGGCACCAAGATTGCTGATGTCAGCTTGCCAGACGCTGATAATGTTCTGGTCTTAGTCAAAGCTTCGGGCGTTGGTGGCAGTCCCGCCGTTTACAGCAAGGCCTTACCAACCAAACCCGAATCAATGCTCAGAGCGAGCCGCTGATACCAAGAAAATCGGCGCTCATTGTGTTGACATTGCTCTCGGTCAATCTTTAAATCAATCAACAGGACTCCCGATGAAACTAACCCGCCTAAAACACGTTGTCGCCATTTCGGCCATTGGACTTGTCGTTTCTGGCTGCGCAAGCATGGACGTGATCTCTAGCCTCGGAGGTAACTCAGGCGATGCGACGGCGATGGACACATTTGGCCTAACCACTGAAGACTTCAGTTTCGCGGCCAACTCCGCAGTTGAAGAGTTCCTCTCCTCCCCAGCGTCCAGTCGTGCTGATGGCCGGCGCTGGCGCGCTACTTTAGGTGATGTGGTTAATGACACTACCTTCAAAATCGATACACGTAGTATGACCTCCCGTATGCGCAACAAGCTCATCAACTCAGGCAAGTTCTCATTCTCAGGTTTTACTGGCCAGGATAGAACCTCCTTTGTGGCTGATTCACGTCAATTGGCTAAGTCTTCGCTTGTAGATCAGCGCACCGTTGCTAAGGCTGGCACGGTGCAGGCTCCCGATCTTGAGTTCTCCGGTGAAATTCGTCAACGCACCAACGTAAGTGGTGACGGTGGGCGCCAGCGGCTCGAGTATGAGTTTGACTTCCGAGCAGTAGATGCCAACACTGGGCAAATTGCATTCTCGACCCTTATTGATATCAAAAAATTAGGTTCAAATAAGAATTTTGCTTGGTAACTAGCCAACTGCCTCTGTCTCAAAGGACTAGGATATGCACTATCAACCTGAACAACAGATTTCATACTTTAAGCCCATGTTGCATTTTGGCTTGGCCCTTGCAACAGTTTTAGGCGCACACGCAGCGGTTTGGGCTCAGACAACAACATCAGAGCCGACTCAGTGTACTGATACGCGGAGGGCGTCCGTCATTGTGCAAGCCGAACTTGATAGTTGGCTTGATTCACAATTGGGACAAAGTCTCGAAGTGCGGTCTGAGCGGGGTGAGATTGTGCTTGCCCTTAGCGACCCTACCATGGTGATGTCGCAAGCGACCAGTGCAGACTTTGGGAAATCAAGGGTCTTTGCTTACGACAAGGCATTGCTTAATGCTCAGGCTAAGTTTGTTAAAGAGCGCCAAGCACGAACCGAAACTGAGTTAGCCACCAGCCGATTTGACTCAAATCCACCCATGGACACGATGAAGCTTGAGCAAGAGGAGCGCGAAGGTAGAGTTATGCGCATTGGCGACAAATTTTTTGCGTTAACGGAAGCTAAGCTTGATAGCGCATTGCGTGAAGAGGGCGTCGATGTAGAGACCGTTGAAAAGCTGGCGCCTAGCAAAAAACTCGATATTTATCGGGAGCGTGTTGGGCGCAAGATCGTGACCACGGCGATGCGTCAGATTGCTGGCATGATGCCCATTAAAAACATTGAAGCGCTAGACTGTTACGGAACCGCCGCCGTGGCTACGATAGCAGTCTATTCCGACAAAATGCGTCAGTTCGCCCAGGATGTGGCAGCAGCCAAGCCGGTGATCGCCGACCCAGAAAAAGCGACTGGAAAAACCTTGCGATCCACAATCCGTGAGGAAACCAGAGAGGGAGACATCCCGTTTATCGCGGGCTTGCGCTTTGTAAATGACCAAGATGGATTTCCTTCGCTTGTCAGTTATGGCCAATGGGCATTTGTGGCAGCAGGTTCTACACCACAGTCTCGTGAACGCGCCAAGCAATCAGCGCTAAATAATGCCGAGAATGCTGCGCGATCACAAATCGCGCTTTATCTTAAAGGCAGCATGACGCTGATGGACAACTCTAGCGTTAACGAGGAGTCCAGTGAAGTCAAGACCATTACTCAAAACGATGTCACGACTGAACAGGTCAGTCAGATAATCGAGGAAGAGTTACGTACGGCATCCGCTAGGGCCACTATTAATATCGCGGGCGTGCGCGAGATAGGTCAATGGGCGATGGACTACCCAGCAATGCCTGGTGTACAGATGGTTGGTAAAGTGCTGGCTTGGTCTCCTCAGTATGCTGATGCGATTCGGGCTGCCACAGGCAATAGCAAGCGCCAAGCAGTAAACCCAGCCGCTGTTTCCGAACCCGCCCAGAACCCAACCGACGCCACAGTGCGTAAGAGCAAGAGCAAAAACAATGCAGCTGATTTCTAGACAAATAAAACAATTCACCACCGTCCTGTTTATTGCCATATGTTTGATGATGGCCAATACGGTTTATGCACAAGTGACCGAGGCGTCCATTACAGCCACCGGCAATGGCTTGTCGCGGGACGAAGCTGTTCAATCCGCCTTAGTCAGTGCCGCAGGCCAAGCGTTTGGCATCCAGCTAGATGCGCAGTCGTCCTCAACCAGCCTAGCGGCGGAAGCAACTACTAATGAGGGCAGCGAGAATGCTTACCTATCGGTACTAAACAAAGAAGTTGCGCAACGCGTGAACTCACCCAACAACAGTCCGATTCTGGGATATTCAATTGACAGCGCGATTCAAAGTGGTCCGTCGTGGGAAGCGACCGTTACGCTGCGTTACGCCAAGTTTGAGCAGATTGGTGCGCGTTCTGATCGGCGCAGCATGATTGTGGTAACTCAGGAAAAACGGTTTCGCGACTTGTTGGTTAATAATATTGAGCAGGCCCTTGTGGGGAGTCGCCGGTTCGACGTACTTAACCGGGAAAACCAAGCGCTGTTTGAACAAGAAAAGTCATTCGTTACCGGTTCTGATGCAGCTGCTGCTGAAGTCGCGCGCCTGGGGCAAGCCAGTGGCGCAGACTTCTTGGTTGTAGCCGCTTTTCCCAGCATGGGCATTAGCAATAATCAGCGGGAAACCATTCGCCTGACTGGTGAGGTCTTGGTGCAAAGCTCGGTAAGTGGTTCTGTTTCAATTGAAGTAATCGAGTTTTCTTCGCGTAAGCTTAAGTGGTCCAGCACTGAAAAGTTTGCAGCAACTTACAAGGGGGCCTCGGCCGTCGGTAACCAAGCATTAAGCAAACTGGTGTCTCAGGCTTCTATCAAGCTCGTTGACCAGCTTGTTGAAGCCATCTACCCGATCCGTGTGGCAAAGGTTATGGCTAAAAACATGGCCGTGATTAACCGGGGATCAGTTTCCATTAAAAAAGGACAGTCGTTTGTTGTTTTTCTGATGGGAGAAGAGATTAAAGATCCACAAAGTGGGGAGTCTCTCGGTGCGCTTGAGATTGAAATCGGCACAGCCAAAGTCATCAATACCAATCCGAAGTATTCGGTGGTCAAGCTTGACGACGGCGAGTTTGACGCCGAGTCAGCGTACTTGGTTAGGCCTCAATAAGTATTGTTCGCTTGACCCAAAGCAGAGGAACAGTCATGGCTCAACACGGCAAACAACAGGGCTGGCGCTTAAACGGTCTGTTAGTGGTAGTAGGCGCGGGGATGTTGTCAGCCGCATGCACGGCACCCGAGCAATCGCAACCACTGAGCCCTGTGCTTGACCCCAATGCGCCGATGCGCGTGTCAACAGCCCGTGTGACCGCGGCGCCACCAGACCCGGTTGGACAACTGTTTAACGACGGCCCTCGTCAAGTCATGACGTACTCAGTCAACACGGATCCGCTTGGCGTGTTGTTTCGCGACCCAGCTTTTATTGTGAAGCTTTCGCCCCCAACTAGTGAACCGCAAACACGAGCCTTATCGTCACTCTCTATTCAACCTCTAGTAGTGCCGTCATCAGAGCCGGCCTCGGCCGTTGACATGCCGATGATGGCAAGCGCTTCTCCGACGCCAGCGATACAGCCTGCATCAGTGACGATAGCCGCAAGAAAGCCGACCGCCAAAACGGCCATCGAGGAGTCAATTGTCCCTGTAACGCCGAAAACGGCGCTGCCCTCTCCCCTTACCGATCAAGACCGGACGGTGAAACCGCCACCACGACCCAGCGAGGTGGTCCCAGCGCCGTTAACGGCTGAAGCGTCTAGTGCACCCACTACAACGGTGGACGCCGCTGCAACGATAGCAAGCACAGCGCCCATCGCTTCACCAGCTAAACCAGTCAAATCAACCGCCATTGATCCAATCGTTTCAAATGGTCCTGTCGTGACCAATGGCTTGCGGCAAAAGGCAGCTGGTTGGCCAATAGCAAAAAAACCAGACAACGTGTTTGGTACAAAAGGCCCAGACGGTGACGCTTGGCGCGGTTTGGTTTACAAGTCGCCTGCAATGACACCCGTAAAAGTTATTGAGCCAGGTAAAGTTGTCTACGCCCAGCCTTTACGGGGCTATGGCAACGTCGTCATCATCGACCACGGTAAGCAATACACCAGCATTTATGGGTATAACGACACGATTACCAAAAATGTCGGTGATATGGTGCGCAAAGGTGAAACCATCGCACTGGTGGGTGACACGGGCCCACTAGCTGAAAACGCCCTTTACTTTGAGATTCGCAAGGGCAGTGCGCCGATCGACCCATCCCTTTACCTCACCTCAAACCCTTGATTAGAGAACCCCGCCCTAGGGGACGGCCCTGCCGCCTAAAAACACTTATCCGAAGGTGGCGACTATCCTGACTGTTGTTAAGTAGAGTGGCAATCAAGCAATTTTCCATAAATCACGGGATCGCGTCCAGAATCGTTTTTAAAAATCTTCAGCATAAGAGGCACTTGCCAATCTCGTTTTGTAAAATTTGAAGCAGGCTTTCAATTTGACCGATGTACAGGATTTGGACTCACACTAAAAGAGGCCTGATTTCTCGCAAAACCGATCGCACTCATATTCCTGCGCTTACATTCTGCGTTTCCCCAATATGGAGCAAACATCAAAAAAGCAGGCACGGGTCTTCTTAGGAGTTTGAATCCCTCCCCCTGCTTGTTCATCGTTTTAAGGCTAATCCCCTGAAAACAGACTTGCAGTAACATGACGTGAAACGACCAGTAACATGAGCAACGACTTAAACAACGACATGAGCGATCAGCAGAGTAAAGGCCTAGAAGCGTTTGCCAAAGATTTCGAATTCAAGCGAAATGGGAGCTATGCGGGAGTCGGTCACTCAAGGTTCTCATAAACACTGGCTTCACAACGCCGATTACCGGTCTTAATCTCCAATGAAATCCTCAAACAAAACCACTCCCGATTTATCTGACCTGATTATTCGTGCCGATCAAGTTTTGGCGCAATTGCAGGCTTGGTTACCGCCAACCCCACCGCCCACCGACTGGGATGCCCTCGCCTTTCGTTGGCGCAAACGCGGCACCGCCCACGGTTGGCTCGACGCCATCGCGCATCCTCACCGCATCACCGCCGAAGATTTGCAACACATTGAACGGCAAAAAGAGGTCATCGAGCGCAACACCCGCCATTTCGTCCAAGGCAAACCCGCCAATCACGTTTTGATGACAGGGTCACGGGGCACCGGTAAAAGCTCGTTGGTCAAGGCCATGCTTGCTGAGTTTGCCGATCAAGGCTTGCGCTTGATTGAAGTCGACAAGGGTGATCTCGGCGATCTTTCCGATATCGTTGACGTGGTCGCGCAACGCCCTGAGAAATTCATCGTTTTTTGTGATGATCTTTCGTTTGAAGAGGGTGAGTCTGGCTACAAAGCCTTGAAGTCTGTGCTTGATGGCTCGGCCGCTTCGACCGGTGAAAATGTGCTCATTTACGCCACCTCGAATCGGCGCCATTTGATGCCCGAATACATGCAAGAAAACCTCGCGGCCAAACACCAAGCAGATGGAGAGGTGCATCCCGGTGAAACGGTCGAAGAAAAGATTTCTTTATCTGAACGATTTGGTATTTGGCTGTCGTTTTATCCATTCCGACAAGACGATTACCTAGATATCGTGGCGCACTGGCTACGTGAACTCGGTTGCGATCAAGCCTCCATTGAGCAGGCGCGCACAGAAGCCCTTCAGTGGACCTTAGAGCGCGGTTCCCGGTCCGGTAGGATCGCATGGCACTTTGCACGGGACTGGGCCGCTAGGCATGCCCCTTAAGCCGCTGACAACCGCACCTGCCACCCCCACTGGTGTCGCTGGTGTCACTGGTGTCACCGATGTCGCCGTGGGGGTGATTCTAAGACCGGATGGCCAGGTGCTCCTAGGCGACCGTCCCGTGGGCAAGCCGTGGTCTGGCTGGTGGGAGTTGCCCGGCGGCAAACTAGAGCCTGGGGAGACCGTCCTTGAGGCCCTCAAACGCGAGCTTCAAGAAGAGCTAGGCATCACCGTCACCCGTGCCACCCCATGGGTAACCTACGTCCATGTTTACCCAACAACAACCGTGCGCTTGCACTTTTGTCGTGTCACCAACTGGCAGTCCGAGCCCCAGCCGCTAGAAGAACAGCAGCTCAAATGGGTCCGCCCAGAGCAGGCCTTGCAATTGCCCGACCTTTTGCCTGCCACCTACCCCCCGCTGCGTTGGTTACAACTGCCAGAGCGATATCTGATTTCTCACGCACAAAGTCCAGCGCAATGGCCCCTGTTCCTGGCGCGCCTAAAAAGCGCGCTGACCGATGGTTTGCGTCTGGTGCAGTGGCGCGAGCCCGGTTGGCAAGGCGAGCCAAGCGAATTAGAAGCCGCCTTTGAGACCACCCGTTTGCTATGCCGCTCCCACAGCGCCACATTGCTGGTCAATAGTTGCCACCCAGCTGAGTGGTGGCAACGCGCCGATGGTGTGCACTTTCGCAGCGCCGATGCCCGAGCCCTCGATGCGCGTCCCGAAACATTGAAAGACAAATGGCTAGCGGTCTCCGCGCATGACGCCACCGACCTCAACATGGCACGCGAATTACAGGCAGATTTTGCGGTGCTGGGTCCCGTGCTCCCAACCGCCTCACACCCTGGCGAAGCCACGATGGGGTGGGACGGTTTTGAGGGACTTAACCAAGAGGCGGGTTTACCGGTTTACGCGCTCGGCGGACAATCACCCCAGACCCTATCAAGGGCTCTGGCGGCGGGCGCTCACGGTATCGCTGGGATTCGGCAACTGCTCGGTTGACCAACCGCCCCCCAAGGCCGCCACTAAACGAACACTGGCTGACAAGCGATTACCCATGATGGCAATCTCATTGCGCTGATTATTGAGCGCTGTGGTTTCTAACAAGGCCACCGTCACGTAATCGACCAAGCCTTGTTTGTATTGATTGCGTGTCATGCGCAGTGACTCATCGGCAGCCATCACCGCCCGGCGCTGCACCTTTTGGGTTTGAGCCAAGACACTGAGTTGCACCAAAGCGTCTTCCACCTCTTGTAATGCTCTGAGTACAGTTAGACGATAGGCTGCCGCTTGGGCATCAAAACCGGCACGGGCTTGCTCGATTTGCGCGGCTCGCCGCCCGCCATCAAACAGAGTCAAAGCCAAAGCAGGACCCAAGGCCCAAAACTGAGCAGGTGCGGTTAGCCATTGAGAAAACTGCCGTGACTGGTAGCCCGCATTGGCAGAAATAGAAAGATTGGGAAACCAAGCCGCCGTGGCAATCCCGATCTGAGCATTGGCGGCCGCCGTGCGGCGTTCAGCCGAGGCAATATCAGGGCGTCTTTGCAAAAGACTTGAAGGCACGCCAACAGGGATTGCGGGCGGACGTATGGTCATCTCGGCGACAGGTTCTAACGCAAAGGAAGAAGGCACTTGCCCGAGCAAGACAGCAATCGCGTTTTCTAGTTGTGAGCGTTGCCACTGCAAATCCAACTGCTGCACGCGTGCGCTTTCCAATTGTGTACGGGAAACAGCGACGTCTGTTTTATCAACCAAACCGGCCTGCTGCAGCCGAACCGTGACTTGGTAAGAACGGTCATAAGCAGCAACGGTGCGCGTCAACAGGTCAGACTGTACGTCCAGCACACGCAGTTGCAGATAGGTTGTGGCCAACGCTGCCTGTGCGCTCAAACGCGCTCCTGCCAAGTCGCCTGCGCTGGCTTGAGCCGAGGCACTTTGAGCCTCGATATTGCGAGCGATACTGCCCCACAAATCGACCTCCCAACTCAGACCTAAACCGCTCGCATATTCGGTGTATGGCGCAGCCCCACCGACCACTGCTGAAGAACCCGGCACCACAACAGGCACATCCGCGCGCGTGACATCGCCAGTCAAACCAAGGGTGGGGTAAAGCGCAGCATCAGCGGAGCGAACCAATGAAATGGCTTGCCGATATTGTGCTTGGGCCTGCTCGATACTTAGATTGTTTTCATTGAGCCTGGCCATCAGGCGGTCAAGGGCAGGATCTTGGTAAATCTCCCACCACGTGTCGCTTAGGCTCGGGCTCGAAGGCGTGGCCGGTATCCAGCCATAGACTTCTTTGTAGCGCTCACCAGTGGCCACGACAGGAGTGACGTAGTCTGGTCCCACTGAACAACCGGCAATCAGCATCGCCAGGGCAATGCTGCCTCTTGAGGCCCAGCGTCTAGCCACTGTTATCTTGTCTGTCACCGCCAGCCCGTTAAAGCGAGCACAGTGAATACTTAAACGGGACATCTTTTTGAGCCGGTTGCGGCTTGATGCCACCGCTCTGCTCAGAAAACCTGACCCAAACCATGTATTTATTGGCGCTCATTTCAGGAAAAACTTCGCACTGGGGATCAAGCCAAACCCGCAACAGTTGATAGGATTTACCGCCCAACATCTTTTGAAAGGCGCCCTTGGTTGCCATCACTTCTTCGCTCTCACCCGAACCGCGTAATAACCGCATCACCAGCCCAATGCCTTGGTGCAAAGGCATCAACGGTTCACGCCAGCTCTCTAAATCGGCACATCGGTAGGCTTCATCGCGGGATTGCCAGGCATGAAACGACGGCATATCGACTTGTGTTCCCCCGCCAGGCACTGCCATGCGGCCACGTAGGCTGGTCAGCCAATCGTTTTCTCTTAAAACCTGCCCCGTGCGGCCATGCTGGGACATGCGATGCTGGGTCTGATCGATTTCCTCAATCACGGCATTTAAGGCTTGGGCATTAACCCCTGGATGATCCTGCAAGGCTTGCAGCGTCACCTTTTGGCGCTCAAGGTCCTGCATCAAGCCGCCTTTGACATCGGTGCGCTCAGTCACATCGAGCACATCGAATAGCGTACTCACCGCCACCTGGTGCATCCTTGGATCACCAGGGGCGGAAAAAAACAGTAAACGGTCAAGCAGATACTCTAGGCGCATCCACGCCCTTACCCGCTCATTGAAGGGGTACTCAAAGCGCATCACGGTAGTAAATGGAAAGATAAGGCGTTGCTCATCCCCCAAGGTTACACCACTGTTCATGCAAACCCAATACTTGGCGTTCTAGCTCGGCTAAGCAAACCGAAGCACGGTTTTGGATGACATCATGCGCCACTGCCAGGCGCTGTGATCGAGTCGCTTGCGCGGCCAGAATGCTCTCAATGCGATCTAACGACAGCCCGCTGCGTTTTTGTACTCGCGCCAGCTGCGTCTCACGGTCGCAATCCACCACGCATACACGGTCAACCCGGGACAGCCACCGACCCGACTCAACCAATAAGGGCACCACAAAAACCTGATAAAGCCCCCGTGCATTGGCAGCCTGTAAGCGGACATCCTCGGCAATCAAGGGGTGCACGATCGCCTCTAAGCGCTCGCGTGCGGTGCTGTCGGAAAAGACTTGTTCGCGCATTTTCACGCGGTCAAGCGCGCCTTCAGCCGTGATGAAGGCCTCCCCAAAAGCCACTTGGATTGCCGCGATCGCTTTACCGTTGGGCGCGGTCAGGGCGTGTGCGATCAGATCGGTGTCGATCACCGCAGCGCCCCAAGTACTCAACAAATCAGCCACATGGCTCTTACCAGAGCCGATGCCACCGGTCAGTCCTATTTTTAACATTTCACACAGACCCGCCTATGAAAACAACGTTAGCCGCCATAACCAAAAAAGGGCCAAAAGGTATGCTTGATTTTAAGCTCAACTGGCTTGGATCACCGCAGCGCTTCACTGCAGTATAGACAAGCAACAAGGCACAAGCGACCAGCCACACGTCGGTCAAAGCCGCCGCGCCCAACCACAAACCAATCACCGCCAACAGTTTGGCATCGCCTTGACCCAACGCGTCGCTACCCGTGAAGGCTAGATACACGCCGTTAAAAAAGATAGGCACGCCATAGCCTAACGTCATTCCCCAAAGAAACGACGTGTCAGGCAATGTCTCGCCAGATACTTGCCAGTGCCATAAAAAAACAATTGGTATCACCAGCAAGATCAGCTCGTTAGGCAAAATACCGGTTTCAGCATCCACCCATGCCAACGCCCCCAATGTTGCCATCGTGACTAACAACAGCAGCGCGCTCATCAAGTGTCCTGTGCAAAGCGGTGGATCCCAGGCGAGCCAAGTGGCGTTACCCAGCAACCACACAGCGAATAGACGTTGCAACAGCCTCGCTGGCAAATCCAGTCGGACCACAGGCCAATCCATCTCAGCCATTTCTATACGGACACGACGCACAATCACCCGAGCTAAGTGCCCAGAGAGGTCTACCAAGGGCCACACGCTCAGCAAGATAATCAACCCCTTAAGGTCGATGCCAAACACGTTATCCACGATCCCGACCATTCACTTTAGTCACAGGCAATTCCCTCAAAAATGCGTAGAATGCAGGTATTCAATCTTTTGCCCTTGGTGGTGAGCTGCCATGTTTTTGACGCATAATGCTTTCTCTGTCCTACGTTTGACCGGTTTGACGCTTGTCAGCGCCATAACCGTGGGTTGCGCGCAAACCGGCGCCCCTAACTACTACGACCCCCCGAAAGCGAGCTCCACCCAAGACGCCATTCGCACCGCAGAAAACGCCAACATGGGTCAAGTACTGACGGCACCATCTCAGTTTCAAGTGACTTGGCAGTCCAGCGGGGATGGAGGCATAACTGAAACCAGAACTGAGACCATAAATGGGGTCACAACAGAGCAAACAGACCAAGCGCGGGCAATGGGCGAGGACGCCACAGCAATCAGTTTGATCAACAAACCAGAGACATTCATGGGCAATTTGCCCTGCTTTGCAACTAGCATGAATTGCTCAACGCAGCGTGTACTTGTCACGCTAGCGCCTAATGGCCGCTGGCGATCCCGTGTCACTTATTTTGAGCAAGCTCAGCCAAGCGGTCAGCCTGCTGTGGCGCAAGGTTGCTGGCGCAGCACCCTGTCCGCACCACCGCGTCTGTTGTTGCTAGATGCTGATCAAAACGTGCGTGTTGAATTGCGCATGACCGCTAACGACACCTTGCAGATCGTCACCATTGACGGGGCGAACCCGAATTTGAGATACACCTTAACCCGTCAACCCGATCTAGATCCGGTTGCAGAACTCGATGCCAAACCCGCTCCTGTTTGCCGATAAGTGTCTACAGCTGTCGCTGACTTATCGGAGGCCTCTGACTGATCTGACTGATCAGGTCCTTGGCCGTGCTCAGCGTAGAGCGTGCAAGCGAGTTGCACCGCATTTCTGACACCCATCTTGTAAAACAGCTTGGCGCGGTGCGATTCCACCGTTCGCATGGTGATGCCAAGCTCACTGGCAATGAGCTTGTTAGGTTTGCCTTCCAATACGGGATACAAAATTTGACGCTCACGAGCAGTCAAATTCGGCCACACAGGACCCTTTTGCTTTAAAGATGCCTCATCCATTGCGTTTATTCTATTTTTAACTAACAGGGATGAAAGTTTGGCAGAGCTTAAAACCGGCGCCTAGCTGTCAAATCTAACAGGGAGGGGTTTCCCTAGAGAGGGATTGACAGCCCAAACCCTCAAACCTCGAGGTTGTCGATGAGCCGGGTCTGCCCTAGCTTGGCAGCCGCCAAAATCACCAAAGGTTCGTTTTGCTCGATTTCTTCTTTGGAAGGTGGCAACAAATCGCGCTGGCGCCTAACGACAATATAGTCGACCACCCAGCCACCAGACTGCAGTTGATTCAAAGCCAGCTTTTGTAGCGCGTCAACGTCCGTCGCCCCTTTCAAGAGCGACGCGCGCATGGCACCGAGCGTGGCATACAGCTCAATCGCTTGTCCTCGGTGCTCAGGACTTAAATACACATTGCGCGAAGACAGCGCCAAGCCATCTTCGGCCCTGACGGTTTCATGCGCCACCACTTCAACCGGCAGTTGAAACTGACGACACATGCTGCGAACGACCATCAACTGCTGATAGTCTTTTTTCCCGAACACCGCCACCCGTGGTTGCACACAAGAAAATAACTTCATGACAACCGTACAGACCCCATCAAAAAAACCAGGCCTGTATTCACCTTCCAAGATGCCGCCTAAGTCATTGGGCGGTGCAATGCGAAAGGTCTGCGGCTCAGGGTAGAGCTCGCGCTCATCGGGCGCAAACAACACATAAACATCACGTTGTTTTTCTAGTTTCTCAATGTCATCAATTAAAGTACGCGGATATTTTTCAAAATCCTCACCAGGCCCAAACTGCAAGCGATTCACAAAAATACTGGCCACCACGGGATCGCCATGCTGGCGGGCGGTTTTCATGAGCGCCATATGGCCGGCGTGCAAATTACCCATGGTTGGCACAAAAGCCGCACGCGTTTGACCCCGTAGCTGGTCGCGCAAAGCTTCAACGGTATGGACGACTTTCACAACATTCTCCAGGCAAACCAGCAACCGCGTTGTCAGGCCTGCCCACTGGCGTAAGACAACCGCACATAGATGGGGGCATACGGCTCGGCTTGCGTGATGTCTAGTAAAGACTCGCGCGCGAGTTCCAATAATGCCAAAAAGTGCACCACCACCACCGCCACAGGCGCACCCTCGTTGATGCGTGAGAGAAACAATTCACCAAACTCAACAAACCGAACATTGCTGAGTCTGCGCAGAATATGGGTCATGTGCTCACGAACCGAAAGCTGCTCTTTTGTGATGTGGTGATGGGCGTTTAATTTAGCGCGCCGAATGATATCTGCCCACGCCGTCTGTAAGTCCAGAATATTAACCGTTGGCGGCACCCGCTCTGCTTCGAAATCAACCGTGGCGTGCGCCTCATAAAACTCACGCCCGAGGCGCGGCAGTTGGCCAAGCTTTTGCGATGCCAGCTTCATTTGCTCGTACTCAAGGAGACGTCGGACCAACTCGGCCCTCGGGTCTTCGGGCTCTTGACCATCACCGCGCGGCTTCAAGGGAAGCAGCATGCGAGCCTTGATTTCGATGAGCATGGCCGCCATCAACAGGTACTCAGCCGCGAGTTCTAGATTGGTACCCCGAATCTGCTCAACATACGACAGATACTGCTGCGTGACATCGGCCATCGGGATATCAAGCACATTGAAGTTTTGTTTTCTGATGAGATAGAGCAAGAGATCTAGCGGCCCCTCAAAAGTCTCTAAAAAGACCTCGAGTGCATCCGGCGGGATGTATAGATCTTGAGGCATGGCAAACAGCGGTTCGCCATAGAGCCGCGCGAGCGCGACTGAATCAATCACATTGGGTGTTGAATCAATCGCGGGCTGCACCAGCGCATCCAAAGCGGCGTTTGAATCGTTCGACGATCCGTTAGACTCGATCGGTGCCACTTAATCGTTCTGGTAGACGTAAGGCCGTTGTGGCACGCGAGACTGCTTAAAGTCTTCAACCAACTCAGGATCCTGAGGCTTATCCCACAAGCGAGCGCGCCCTTCGCGCTGGCGCTTCTCAACGTCGGGATGGGTGGCTTTATATTTCTTTAGGAACCGGGTGATGTCTGATTCGTAGTTCTTGGACATGGCAAGACCTGTAGGTAAAGCATAGAAGTAATCAAAAGGATTAGACTCAGTAGTCCAATTCTACTGTAGCGGTGACCAATTTCATGGGGCAATCCCAGCCAAACACGATATCTGTAACAAAAGAACGGCTCAAACGCCGTTTTACTGGCCTCATGGTGCCGTTTATTGTCGGTTGCGCCCTATTCATGCAGATGCTTGACGCCACCGTGATTGCCATCGCCCTACCCGCTATCGCGTCGGATTTTGCGGTACCCGTGATCCAACTGAACCTAGCCATCACAGCCTACCTGCTAGCAGCCGCTGTTTTTGTGCCTATTTCTGGCTGGGCGGCCGACCGCTGGGGTGCCCGTCGGGTATTTATCGCCGCGATTGTTATTTTTACGCTCAGTTCAGCCGGCTGTGCGCTAGCCATGTCGACAAACCAACTGGTGGGCTGGCGATTGATACAGGGCATTGGCGGGGCCATGATGGTGCCTGTCGGCCGATTGATCCTGCTGCGCACAACCGCCAAACATGATCTTTTGCGGGCCATGGCGTTTTTGTCGATGCCCGCGCTATTTGGGCCGATGCTTGGCCCCCCTCTTGGCGGCGTATTGGTGACCTATGCCTCTTGGCACTGGATCTTCCTGATCAACCTACCCATCGGCCTGCTCGGTATCTACATGAGCTTGAAGTACATTGGCTCACAAAGCAACCAAGTGACCAAGCGTCCTTTGGACGGGATCGGCTTTCTTTTGAGTGCCACCTGCCTAGCGAGCTTGGTTGGCGCCTTCGAAATGCTCGGGCAAGGACGACTAGGCTGGGAGTGGGTTGTCACGATGCTGGCGACCGGTTTTGTCACGGGTTGGCTATATAAATGGCATAGCGGTCGTTGTGATAGCCCAATCATTGACTTGCGACTGATGCGGATTGCCACGTTTCGCGAATCCGTCATCGGCGGCAACCTGTGCCGATTTGCCGTCAGTGCCACGCCTTTTCTACTGGCCCTCTTGCTACAGATTGGCTTCGGCATGAGCCCCCTTTCAGCAGGCTTGATTACCTTTGCGAGTGCGGCAGGCGCCTTGCTGATGAAATTTGCAGCGCCGCCCATCCTAAAACGCTGGGGTTACCGACAAGTCTTGATCATCAACGCGTCATTGACCGCGGGCACCCTGGCCCTTTGCGCCACGTTTTCTGATCAAACGCCTGTGGCCTTGATGATTGCCGTGCTTTTGATCGGCGGTTTTTTCCGATCATTGCAATTCACCGCTGTTAACACCTTGGGATTTGCTGACATCACCGCCGATCGCATGAGCGCGGCCACTGGATTTAGCGCCATGGCGCAACAGCTCGGCATGAGCTTAGGCGTTGGTATCGCCGCAAGCGCCATCAATCTGAGCATGACCGTGCGCGGCGCCAATGTCTTAGGGGTGCCCGATATGATTACCGGATTCGTGGTGATTAGCCTGTGTTGCGCGCTATCGGTGCTGTCGTTTCGACGCTTACCCCCAGGCGCCGGGGCATCGCTGCAACACAAATAGCAGTCGCTCGACACCAGGAAGAATCTAATAAAAAAACCCAATAAACAAACCCAACAAAGAACCCCAGATCAAAACCTTTGAGGGACAACGATCTCACCCAGGTTCGGGCTACACTTGGAACCACACAGCGCGTATTGGCCCATGATTGAATTTCAACACGTCTTCAAATCCTATGCCTCGACCACGTCCATCTTAGAAGATGTGTCGTTTCGGGTGAATGCGGGTGAGTTTTTGTTTATTGCGGGTCCCTCTGGGGCCGGTAAGTCGACGCTACTCAAACTGATCGCGGGCCTAGAGCCGCCCAACCGGGGTGTTATTCAAGTCAACGGCCAACGCCTAGACCAACTCACCGCTCGCGCCACGCCCTATTTGCGGCGGGCCGTGGGCGTTATTTTGCAAGACACCCACCTACTGGGCGATCGCAATGCCTTGCAAAATGTAATGCTGCCCTTAGCGGTCACGGGGCAACCGAATGAAATCGCCCGCTCGCGGGCCCGTGCCGCCCTCCAAAAAGTGGGCCTAGGCGACAAGGAAACAGCCTTACCCGTGACCCTGTCTGGCGGTGAGCAACAACGGCTCGCCATCGCACGCGCGATTGTCAATCGGCCCGCTCTGCTGATTGCTGATGAGCCAACGGCCAACCTCGACAAAGAGACCGCCAAGCGAGTCATGGATGTCTTTCGAGACTTCAACCAAGTGGGCGTCACCACCCTGGTGGCCACGCACGACGAGGAACTAATGGCTCAATACGCCAGTCGGGTGTTTGTTATTGAACCGGGCCGATTTAGAGACTTTCCAGTCAACAAAACCGCATGAAACATTGGCTACAACACCAGCGATACGCGCTTCAAGTCACGTTACGTCGCTTGACTCAAGCGCCGTTCTCCTTTTTAACCAATGTTGCCGTGATTGCACTGGCGCTGATTTTGCCGCTCCTCGGTGCCTCTGTGCTGGTATCGGTACAACCCTTGGCCTCACACGTCTCAGCCGATCCTAGCGTGACGATTTTTATGACGCCCGATGCTTCACTTGATGTCACCAATGGGCTGGCACAGGACATACGAGAAGCCAAGGACCCCCTTATTCTTGACGTCACCGTGGTGGACAAAGGTCAGGCCATGACCGATCTCCAGTCCAACGATGCATGGCGGCAAGCCCTTGACACACTCGAAAGCAACCCATTGCCGCATGCCATTGCAGTCACCTTTGCCGCCGACGATGCCGTGGCGCTCGCGACCGAAGGCTTTGCCAAGCAATGGCGAACGCTTGAAGGCGTGCAATTTGTTCAACTCGACAGCCTCTGGGTCGAGCGTTTAGAGGCTTTGTTAAAGTTGGCTCGCATTGGCTTGACCTTGGTCACGCTCATCATCGCCATGGTGGTGCTAGCCGCTGTGTTCAATACCGTGCGCATGCAGGCCTTGTCACAACGCGATGAAATCACGGTGGCGCGTTTGGTCGGTGCCACCGAAGTGTTCGTGAGGCGTCCCTTCTTATACCAAGGCGGTCTGACCTGTGGCATTGCTGTGGCAATCGCCATTGGTTTGACCCAACTCGCGCTTGCGCCATTAAACGTTGCCATCGGCGGTCTCTCCAAAACCTATGGCACGCTGTTTGCCCTTCATCTGCCAAGTGCGTCGTTGTTATTACTTTATGCATTCGCCGTCGTGGCACTGGGCAGTTTTTCTGCGCGCTGGTCGGTGACGCGTCATACGCGGTTTTAAAGAGCAGGATTCACCATCACCATGGCTTTTGCTCAGCGACTTGTCCAATGGCAACTGCAACAGGGCCGCCATCATTTGCCTTGGCAAAACACCCGCGATCCTTATCGGGTTTGGCTCTCGGAAATCATGCTGCAACAAACTCAGGTGACAACGGTTGTGGCTTATTTTGAGCGCTTCATGGCACGCCTGCCGACGGTCCAACATTTGGCCCAAGCCAGTGAAGAGGAAGTCATGGCGCTGTGGGCTGGCTTGGGCTACTACGCCCGTGCGCGTCACTTGCATGCCTGCGCAAAAACCGTGGTCGATCAATGGCACGGCCAGTTTCCAACAGACAGCGCGTCGTTGCAATCTCTACCCGGTATTGGTCCCTCAACAGCGGCGGCCATTGCCGCCTTTTGCTATGACGAGCGTGTCTCTATTTTGGATGGCAACGTCAAACGAGTCCTCGCCCGATATTTTGCGATTGACACAGACGTCACCCAAGCCGCCGGCATCAAGCAACTGTGGCCCTTGGCCAAGGCTTGTTTGCCCACCGCGGCATTCATCAATCGCCAGCCCAACGTCATGACCCCCTATACGCAGGGCCTCATGGACCTTGGCGCCACGCTATGCACCCGGCACCAACCCAAATGCGAGCATTGCCCGCTGCGTAAACAGTGCAGGGCCTACCAAGAAGGCTTGACCGAAACCTTGCCCGTTAAACGCCGTGCCGTGGCTCGCCCAAAACGTGAAATCCACCTGCTCTGGGTGACGCACCTGCAAAAAGTGCTCTTGCAACGCCGACCCGATAAGGGCATTTGGGGACGACTCTGGTGCCTGCCGCTATTTGACGAGGTCGAGAATCTCAAATCGTCGCTTGCCCAGTGGGGTGAGGACTGTCCAACCCCCGTGCGAATGGCCAGCATCGGTCATGATTTAACGCACTTTCAGCTCACGCTAACCCCCTGGCGGATCGATTTACCGGCAGACAAAGCCTGCCCCCCCGTCGAACCGGCCCTAGGCGCTTGGGTTGAGACCGATTTATTGGATAAAAGAGGCTTACCCAAGCCCATTCATTCGCTGCTCACTCGCGGCTAGCGGGTATCCACCGCTGATTGGTGGCGGCTCACACTCATCAGCATACCCACCGCGACCGCGAGGGTCATGAGTGCGGTGCCCCCGTAGCTAAAAAACGGTAATGGCACGCCGACCACCGGTAACAAACCGATGACCATACCGACATTGACAAAGACGTACACAAAAAACACCACTGATAGACTCGCTGCAAGCACGCGACCAAAGGTGTCGGTTGCTCGGCTGGCAATCACCAAACCCCTGATAATCAATAGCGCAAACAAAACCAATAACGTCAACGCACCATAAAGGCCAAACTCCTCAGCAAAAACGGCAAAGATAAAGTCCGTTGTTCGCTCGGGAACAAAGTCGAGTTGTGTCTGCGTGCCACTCATATACCCTTGACCGTAGAGCCCCCCTGAGCCGACCGCAATGGTCGATTGGATCGTGTGAAACCCCTTGCCCAAAGGATCTGTGGTGGGGTCTAAGAGGGTACACACACGGCCTTTCTGATATTCATGCAAAACCACCCAATCGGTTTGTGGCGCGCACAAGCTGTCTTCAAAAACCAAAACCGTGCCAACGCCAGCCAGCACCAATACGACAGCGGGCACCACCAACTTGAAAGACAGGCCAGCAAAGTAGAGGGCCGCCAAACCGGACACGCCGACCAACAACGCCGTCCCCAAATCAGGTTGGCTCACAATCAAGAAAAACGGGATCGCGACCATGACAAACGCCAACACAAAATCGAATGCCATGAGGCGCTGCTCACGGCGCTGAAAATACCAAGCCAACAAGAGCGGCAACGCTATTTTCATGATCTCAGAAGGTTGGATTCGCGCGATACCTAAGTCGAGCCAGCGTGTGGCCCCTTTGCTCGTCTCACCAAAAAACATCACCCCAATAAGTAAAGCCAGCGCAACGCCATAGACCAGCGGTGCAATCCGTGCCAACCACGCGGGCGGAATAATGGCCACTACCCACATGACGACAAAGGCAAACACAAAGTAGCGGCTTTGATCTGCGAACCGCCAATCGGTACCGCCCACGGCAGACTGCAATACCAACAATCCCATGGCACACAGCAACGCTGCAATCAAAAACAGGGGCCAGTCAATGGCACGCACGCCTCTTAGCAACAGGTTGAATAGACTGATCATGGTGCGCTGGATTTGGCTTGCGGGGTGCGGTCACGCAGTACCCACGCATCCATGACCTCACGCGCAATCGGGGCTGCTATCTCACTACCCCAGCCCGCGTTCTCAACCAAGATGGCCAAAGCAATCGTGGGGGCTTTTGAGGGCGCAAATCCCATGAATAGAGAATGATCGCGTAAGCGCTCATCCACATCCTCTTTCTTGTATTTACTGCCTTTTAAATTAAACAGCTGCGCTGTGCCGGTTTTACCGGCTACCGGGTAAGCCACGTCCTTGAAGGCACGCCGAGCCGTGCCGGTTATCGTGACCTCTTCTAGGGCCGCGGTCACCGCACGCACGTGCTCGGGATCAAGATTGAGGCGGTGGGTGGGCCCCGCCTGCGTCAGTCTTTGCGTGCCGGTGGCTGGATACTGAATGGCTTTGACCAAATGTGGCGTGAAGTAATCGCCCCCATTCGCCAAGACCGACGTGGCTTGCGCCAATTGCATAATGGTGAAGGCGCTATAACCTTGCCCAATCAGCACCGATACCGTCTCACCGGGATACCAGCGCTGTTGCTCTTTGTTCTTGAAAGCCTTTTTTTTCCAGTCCGTCGATGGCAACACCCCTTGGCGTTCTGTATCCAAATCGATGCCGGTTTTTTGACCAAATCCAAACGGCTTCATAAAGTCATAGAGCGAATCAATCGTTAGTTCATTGGCAAGCGAGTAATAATAGGTATCAGACGAGACCACCAAGGATTTGTGAAGGTCCACATTGCCATAGGCCGCTGAGCCTGCGTTACGAAAACGTGTTTTGCCGAGCTCGAAATAACCGGGGTCATAAATGCGCGTGTCGACTTGCCTTTTGCCGCTAGCCAGCGCCGCTAGGGCCACAAAAGGCTTGTAGGTCGAGCCGATTGGGTAGGTGCCATACACGGGTCGATTAACAAGGGGAAAGTCTTCGGATTCGTTTAACTCGCGCCAACTCTCGTGATCAATGCCGTCGACAAATAGATTGGGGTCAAATGAGGGCTGTGACACGAAAGCGAGCACCTCTCCATTGCGTGGGTCAATGGCCACGAGCGCACCTCGCCGTCCTGCAAATGCCTCTTCAGCCAAACGCTGCAAATCCATATCGATGGATAAGACCAAGTTTTCCCCGGGTACAGGGTCAATGCGGTGCAGGCTTCTCATGGGTTGGCCACGAGCGGTCACTTCAACAGATTCAATCCCAGTGGTGCCGTGTAAAACCTCTTGCCAGGATTTTTCAATCCCTTTTTTTCCAATGATATCGGTGCCGCGATAGTTCCCTAAAGCATTCTCGGCGTCCAATTTTTTGACATCGTCCTCAGAGATGCGCCCAACGTATCCGACCACATGCGCGGCCACTTGGCCTTGCGGATATTGTCTGACCCAGCGCGCTTTCAGAGACACCCCTGGGAACCGAAACGATTGCGCCGCAAAATAAGCGGCTTCTGTATCGGTTAAGTCATTGCGTAAGGGCACCTGGGTGAACCTGCCGGCTTGTGCCAATTGTCGTCGGAAGCGTTTCTTTTGATAATCACTCAAGAAAACGACTTGACTCAATTGGGCTAGCAATAGATCGGGTTCCCCCATCTCAGCCGGCACCACGTCAAGCGTATAAGCCAAATAGTTGCGGGCTAGCACTTCGCCGTTGCGGTCCGTAATGTCGCCGCGGCGCGGAGGTAATGGCAGGACGGCCGTGCGATTACTGTCCGCCCGGCTCAGTAACCCTTCATGATCTTGTACCTGCAAGACCCAAAGCCTGGCACCCAACAACGAGAAGGCCGCTACGACAGCCAGCACAGCAAGCCACACCCTGAATCGAAACAGGCTGCGTTGTCGTTGTGCGGCTGATTTGAAATCGAACATTGTTTAATAATATAGGGCTTAGGCCAAGATTTAGGCCAAGGTTTAGGCCATCACTCCGTGGCGGCGCTCATGCTTTCCAAGCGATTGCCAGGCAATAGCAACACCCAGCCAATTGGCACCCACAAGGCACAGGTCAAAAGCATACCTACCAACCACGACCATCCGGGCCAAATCCCGCTTACCCAGGCTGCCAGTAAGACGGTCACTACCCGAGCCATCAATAGCACGGGCATCATGTGCAAGGCTTGGCGCCATAAATTAAAACGCAATAGCCGTCGATGTAGGATCACTGCACCATAGCACGCTAGGACATAGGTCAAGGCATATTGGCCCAATGGGCCAGCGTCTTGCACATCGAGCAGCAGGCCCAATACAAACCCGGTCAACATACCCACCCGACGGGGCTCGTGTACCGCCCAAAACGCCAACACCACCATTAACAGATCCGGGGCCATGGGCACCAACCGCCAGGGTAGTAGAGACAACAGAAAAAATAAGCCAATCGAACCCCAGACCACCCAGCCATCGGATCGCTGGTCTAGTTGGTCCGAACCCATGCCTTGGGTGCGTATCAGCCCGGCGCTCAGCGAGCGTTCAATTCGTGGCGTTGGGCGCACTGGCCTCTCCTTGAATGACTTGGGCATCGTCAGTAGGCAAAACGTCTTGCTCGTTGCTATCCGCGACCGTCTTTAGTATCAAAAAGTGACGGTACCGTTCAGGGTGCGAGGTGGGTTGCGCCAAGGCGCGGGCAAAACCCGAGGCCGCGTCGCGCTCAACGGCCTCGACTGTTGCGACAGACAAACCCGCTGGAAAACCACCACCAATGCCACTCGTCACCAACACATCACCTGTTCGAATATCGGCATCAGACGCAAAATACCTAACTTCAATTTTCCCGGGGACGGCAGACCCAAAAGCGATGAGCCGCAAACCATTGCGCAGCAACTGGACCGGCACCGCCAATTGTTCATCGGTCAGCATGGCGGCTTCAGCTGAAAAAGGTGTGGTGCGGATAATTTGTCCCACGATGCCACCTTCGTCAATGACGGGCATGCCCGCTTCAATACCGGCATTGGTGCCTTTATTGAATACCAATCGTCGACGGTAGTCAGTGGCCGGCTCGTACAACACCTCAACAACAACCGTCTCGTTGGTCGCCTTATCATCGACGACACCAAGCAACCGGCGCAACTGCCGGTTTTCTGTGACCAATTGGGCGGCATTGCTGACCACCTGAGCGAGCTCAATACGTTGACGCTGTAAAGCTTCGCTTTCTTCCCTCAACATTTGGGCAGCATTCGAGTAGTCTTGCGCCAGATCGATGGCATCCCGAGGCAACAGCACCACACGCTGAAGTGGGTACAACAAGACGCTTAGGCCTTGCCGAACGGGATCAAGATAACGGGTGTGGGCATCAACAACAAGCAGTAAACAAGCCAATAAGGCCAGTAAAACTAGCTTCACCTGCGCCGGCACGCGGCGGCGAAAAAGTTCGAGGTCGACTTGTGTCGCCATAAATCGGCGTTAATCCCATACTGTGGCTAAAAACAGCGCGATTAGTCGTCGATGAAAATCGCGCCCAGTTTTTCAAGGTGCTCGAGTGCGTCGCCACAACCACGTACCACGCAGGTCAATGGATCTTCAGCAACCACAACCGGCAATCCCGTCTCTTCTTGTAGCAAACGATCAAGGTCAGCCAACAACGCGCCACCACCTGTCAATGCAATGCCTTTGTCTGTGATGTCCGCACCGAGCTCGGGGGGGGTGTTTTCTAGGGCTATTTTGACGGCAGACACGATCTGGTTCAATGGATCCGTTAATGACTCCAAGATCTCGTTTGATGACACGGTGAAACTGCGAGGTACGCCTTCAGCCAGATTACGACCCTTGACCTCAATTTCGCGGACTTTAGAACCGGGGAATGCAGAGCCAATTTGTTTTTTAATCAGCTCAGCCGTCGGCTCACCAATCAACATGCCGTAGTTGCGACGAATATAGTTGATGATCGCTTCATCAAACTTATCACCACCCACGCGCACAGACCCCTTATAGACCATGCCACCTAGCGAAATCACAGCCACTTCCGTCGTACCGCCGCCAATATCCACAACCATCGAGCCGCTGGCGTCTGACACATTCAAACCCGCCCCGATGGCAGCAGCCATGGGCTCTTCAATCAAATAAACCTGGCTGGCACCCGCGCCAAGAGCTGACTCGCGAATCGCACGTCGCTCCACTTGGGTGGACCCACAAGGCACACACACAATAATTCTAGGGCTAGGAGCCAACATGTTACGCGGATGAACCATGCGGATAAATTGCTTGAGCATTTGCTCGGTCACGGTAAAGTCGGCGATCACCCCGTCTCTCATTGGGCGGATCGCCTCAATGTTGCCAGGTACCCGTCCCAGCATTTGCTTGGCCTCGTGACCCACCGCTTGGATGATCCGGCGCCCGCCGCCGCCACTTTCGTGTCGGATTGCGACCACTGAGGGCTCATCAAGCACAATGCCCTTACCGCGCACATAAATCAGCGTGTTGGCCGTGCCAAGGTCAATCGCCATGTCGCTGGAAAAATAACTACGCAGGAATCCGAACATGAAAACAAGCCAAAAAAGTCGACAATAAAAAACAAACCGTTGAGTCCTCATCTTGAGGCCTGCAACGCTCTGGACGCACATCTATCCTTCGAAACACCAACCCGATCACCATCAGATCCGCGCTGGAGAAACGATCTTACTTTCTAGCAATTCAGTAGCAATGCGCTAGCAATTCACCAATAACAAACCCGCGACTGAGTCATACATAAGCGTTTTGCTGAGCCTTGCAAAAACCCGCGTTGCGGTCAGTGTCAAATGATAACTTATAATCACGGTTTCTACGTGGACGACTTCCTCGACAACGAGTCAGTCAAACAACAGGGATTGTTCGGCTTATGGCACTGACAGAAACCGACGTGGCGTTTGTCGCCAAATTGGCACGGTTGCACCTTTCCCCCGAACAGCAACCGGCTATCAAACAAGAGCTTAATCAGGTCATGGCCTTGATCGAGCAGCTCCAAGCCATTGATACCAGCGGTGTTGAGCCCTTGGCACACCCCTTGTCGGCGTTACATGACGTTGAATTGCGGTTGCGTGACGATGTCTGCCTGCCAACCAACAGTCTTGCGCAGCGCGACGAACTCATGCAGAACGCGCCGGTCAATGCCGACGGTTTATTCCTTGTGCCCCGTGTAATCGAGTAAATGATCGAGTAGATGAATGACCACTTTCCTGAATCAATTCAAAGACATCGCCGCTTTACGGCAAGCGCTAGACGAGGATCGAGTCAGCGCAAAAGAAATGACTCAAGAAATCTTAGGTGACATTGAAAAGCATCAAAACTTGAATGCGTTTCTTGATGTTCAGCCTGATCTATCGATGGCGCAAGCTGAGCGTGCTGACCAATCGCGCCAAAGCGCCCAAGCCGGTGCCTTGACCGGCATCCCGCTCGCTCACAAAGACATTTTTGTCACCAAAGGGTGGCGCACCACCGCGGGCAGCAAAATGCTCGCAGACTACCGCAGCCCGTTCGATGCAACCGTCGTGGCAGCGCTAGAACAAGCACAAACCGTCAGCCTTGGTAAAGTCAGCTGCGACGAGTTTGCAATGGGATCAGGCAATGAACACGCCGCCACGGGCGCTGTGCGAAATCCATGGGACCTTGACGTGGTGCCTGGCGGCTCCTCAGGCGGCTCCGCGGCGGCCGTGGCCGCGGGTCTTGTGATGGGCGCCACCGGCACAGACACGGGCGGCTCGGTGCGTCAACCGGCTGCCCTGTCCGGTATCAGTGGGATCAAGCCCACGTATGGCGTGGCCTCTCGGTTTGGCATGATTGCCTATGCCTCAAGCTTAGATCAAGCGGGGGTTTTGGCTCGCAGTGCCGCTGACCTGGCCCTGTTGCTAGACGCCATCAGTGGCTTTGACCCTAAAGACGCCACGAGCATCGAGACCTGCCGCGGCGTGGCCAACGCACCGGGACGCATCTGGCAAGACTTTGTCGGCTTTGCACTAGGCGCACCAGGGCAGCCACTGGCTGGCTTACGCATCGGGGTGCCCACCGAGTACTTTGGCAACGGCCTCAATAACGATGTTGCCCAGGCCGTAGAAGACGCCATCAAGGTATTTGAATCGCTCGGTGCCAAGCGGGTAGATATTTCCCTGCCAAATACCGCGATGTCGATTCCCGCCTATTACGTGATCGCGCCTGCCGAGGCCTCAAGTAATTTGGCCCGCTATGACGCCGTGCGCTACGGCCATCGCACACCGACCTACACAGATCTCGAAGACATGTCGGCGCGATCGCGCACCGAAGCCTTTGGTGAGGAAGTCCGCAAGCGCATCATGATCGGTACTTATGTGCTGTCGCATGGCTACTATGACGCCTATTACCTACAAGCCCAGCGCGTGCGACGACTGATCGCGCAGGATTTTCAGCGGGTCTTTGCTGACCAATGTGACCTCATCATGGGTCCGGTCACGCCGACTGTCGCGCCGGCCATTGGCAGCCTGAATGCCGACCCCACGGCCGAGTGGCTGGGTGACATTTATACCCTTAGCGTCAATCTGGCCGGCCTACCGGGCATGTCGATTCCTTGTGGTTTCGCGCCAGGGCATAAGCAGCAATCCTTACCGGTCGGTTTACAGCTCATTGGCAATTACTTCGACGAAGGGCGAATACTGGCCGTGGCACATCAATACCAGCAAGTCACAGACTGGCACCAACAGCGCGCAGGGGTTAAAGCATGACTTGGGAAATCGTGATCGGCCTCGAGACCCACGTGCAGTTGGCCACAAATAGCAAAATATTTTCAAGTAGCTCCACGCGTTACGGTGCCGCCGCCAACACCCAAGCCAATGAAGTTGACATGGCCCTGCCAGGCAGCCTGCCCGTGCTTAACCGTCAAGCCGTTGAGTATGCGATTCGTTTGGGCCTGGCGGTGGGCGCCGACGTCGCGCCACGCTCGATATTTGCGCGCAAGAATTATTTCTACCCTGACCTGCCAAAGAACTACCAAATCAGCCAATTTGAAATCCCGGTGGTGCTCGGTGGTGCGCTGACATGCTTTGTTCAAGGACAACCGCACACTTTTCACTTAACGCGCGCCCACCTCGAAGAAGATGCGGGCAAGTCCTTGCACGAGAACTTCGCCACGCCTGACGGCAAACCTTGTTCGGGCATCGATTTGAATCGCTCTGGCACACCTTTGCTAGAGATCGTATCGGAACCGGAAATGCGCTCTGCCGCCCAAGCGGTGGCTTATGCGCGCACCTTGCATGCATTGGTTGTGTGGTTAGGTATTTGTGACGGCAACATGCAAGAAGGTTCGTTTCGTATTGACGCCAATGTCTCTGTTCGGCCCTTGGGACAGAGCGCGTTTGGTACCCGCACCGAAACCAAAAACGTCAACTCGTTTCGTTTTCTGGAGAAGGCTATCCAATACGAGGTCCGTCGCCAGATTGAATTGATCGAAGAGGGCGGCACCGTTGTCCAGGAAACCCGCCTGTATGACGCAGACCGAGATGAAACACGTAGCATGCGCAGCAAAGAAGACGCGCATGACTACCGTTACTTTCCGGATCCGGACTTGCCGCCCTTAATCATCACGCCAGAATGGATCGCCACTGTTCAAGCAGGCATGCCCGAACTGCCCGAGCAAATGCGTCAACGCTTCGAACAAGTGCTCGAGCTTTCAATCGAAGATGCCGCGCAGCTGTGCGGCGATCGACACATGGCGCACTACTTTGAGGCGGTGGTCAACCAGTTACCCACCGGACAAGCCAAATTGGCGGCCAACTGGGTGATGGGAGAGGTCGCGGCCTCGTTAAACCGCGAAGAGAAAGACTGTCGCGACTGCCCAATTGCAGCCCAGGCCCTGGCCCAATTGCTTGTGCGTATCGTCGATGGCACCATCTCTAACAAAATTGCCCGCGATGTGTTCACCGACATGTGGGCGGATCCTCAGGCGAGTCCCGACGCCATCATCGAGGCCAAGGGGCTGAAACAAATCAGTGACACGGGTGCCATCGGCGCCATGGTCGATGAGGTGTTGGCGGCTCACCCCGCAATCGTGGCGGAATTTAGAGCGGGCAAACAAAAGGCGTTCAACTCTTTGGTTGGACAAGTGATGAAAGTGGCCAAAGGCAAAGCCAATCCTTCGCAAGTCAACGAGTTGCTCAAGCAGCGGCTGGAACAATAGCCAGACCCCTCACCCAACCGAGAACCCAGCAGAGAACACACCCGCTGCGCCGAGGGCCGCACCCACGGCCAATAACCAGAACATGTGGATCTTGCCCCACAAGACCAACCCGGTTGTCACGGCAGTGACAACCCATAGCGGCCAATCTTCAAAAGATTCTTTCCCCGCCGTCGCCAGAATCCATCCCGAGGTGATCAATAAAGCCACCACGATGGGGCTCATGCCCTGCTTGAAGGCTCTCACCCCCGCTTTTTGGCTATTTTTGTGGACCCAGCGCGACGTGGCAAAAATAATCAATGAGGACGGCACTAACATCGCAATCATGGTGCCTGCTGCCCCAAAAAAAGCCCACCCGTAACCCCCGTTATTCAACCCGACATTCCAGCCGAGCAACGCCACGAACAACACATTCGGCCCGGGTGCAGCCTGCGCAATCACAACCGACGCACTGACTTGATCATCGGTTAGCCAGCCTTGCGAACCCACCAAGAGTTGTCGCATTTCGGGCAACAGCACCAAGGGACCACCCATAGCCACCGCAGAAAACAACAAAAAGTTTTGAATTAACGTGAGCCAGTCATTCCACGATAAGTTCAGCGTCAGCGTCTCCATCAGCGTTTCCTATCGGCCAGGCGAATGCACCAAAAAGCATAGCTGCAAGCCAACACACCAAACAAAAGCAACACATAGACCACACGCCAGTGCAATATCGCCACCAGCGCAAAACTGCTCACCACAAGCAACCCACAGACCTTCGGGCCCATGACATTGGACCGAAGCGCCGTTAAGAGCCGAAACCCGGTGGCAATAATCAAACCCGCGGCCACCGCACCCATTGCCCGCAGAGCATCCACCACCTGCGGCTGATGGTTGTAACGCGCATATAAAACAGCCAGCACCAAGACAACCGCGCTTGGCACCAAAAACATACCCAGTACCGAGACCAAAGCGCCGCGCGCACCGAAGTGGCGTGAACCGATGATGATGCTCATGTTGATGGCCGGCGGGCCAGGCATGGTGCGTGCCACCGCCCAGTCATCAAGGAACTCCTCGCGGGTCATCCATTTTTTTTGTGTCACGAGGCCGCGTTCAATAAACGCCACGATGCCACCAAATCCCTGCAACGCCAGCAAACTAAAAAAAACAAACAGCTCGCGCAATGACTCGGGCTTGGCACGAGGGGGCATCGGCGTGACATCAGTTTGAATGGGATCCATAGAGGCGTATGTTACTCGAGTGACTTTTTGGTGAAGACTTGATTTGGCCACAACGGCGACCTGTTGTCAGCTGATCCGCTCGCAATTCTTAGGGGGTCCAAGATGATTCTTAAAGGGGGGATCGATTTTCTCGGTCAACGTCTCTATACTAAAGTCATGATGGTAAGCATTAAAAAAATCTGGGTCGGCTTGGTTTTCTCTGGCTTGGTCTTACCTGCCCACGCCACGAACGACGCATCGCCTGTCCAATGGCTAGGCGCAAGCTGGGACCAGGCAGTTACCCATGTATCCGACACTTGGCGCGAGGGCGACTGGGAGGCTTATGCCCCTGTTTGGACGCATCACATGCGATTCCACTACGACCAAGATCGTCTTGACGACTATACCGAATTCCCTGCTGGCGTTGGCATCGGCAAAGGCCGCTATAACGACAACGGCAATTATGAGGGCATGTACGCCATGGGGTTTTTAGACTCCCACGGTGACCCTTCATACATGGCGGGATACGCTTGGATTCCTACTTGGCAAGTTGGCCAGTCCGAGGTCAAAGCCGGCATTGGTATGACCGGCTTCTTGATGTCGCGCCAAGACTATAACCAAGGCATACCTTTCCCAGGCATACTGCCCGTGGCCTCGGTCAGCTACAAAAATCTAGCCATCCAAGGCGCCTACATACCTGGCATAAGTCGCAACAGCGGTAATGTCTTGTTTATTTGGGGCAAGTGGACGTTCAATTGAGCCCTGCGGCAGGCATAAGGCGAAGCACTTGCCCGTCTGTTCTATCCGTCAAAACGTAGAGCAGTCCATCAGGCCCTTGCCGCACATCCCTGACTCGCTGACCCAGATCAGGCAACAGCAGCGATTCGCTCACAACTTCATTGCCGTTCATGACCAATCGCACCAAATACCTGAACTTCAATGAACCCAGTACAAAATTACCTTGCCAATCGGGGCCATATCGATCCGTGGTGATTTGAGCCATGCCAGAGGGCGCGATCGAAGGCGCCCAGTAAGTGACCGGTTGTGCCATCCCTGGTGCCTCGGTAATGCCTTGCCCAATCACCCCGCCGCCATATTGAACGCCGTAGGTGATGACTGGCCAACCATAATTAACACCCGCCTCGATTAAGTTGAGCTCATCGCCACCCTGGGGGCCGTGCTCATGCATCCACAACTGACCGTCGGCGGATAAAATCGCGCCTTGAATATTGCGATGACCATAACTCCAAATGGCAGGCTCAGCACCCGCTTGACCAACGAAAGGATTGTCTGCAGGGATGCTGCCATCGGCATCGATGCGAATCACTTTGCCAAGATGTTGATCCAATGATTGCGCTTGATTCATGAGGTTGTAACGATCGCCCAAGCCCATCATGAGCGTGCCATCGGGGCGCTGCACCAAGCGGCACCCAAAATGCAATCCGCCGGCATAGAGCGGGTTCTGTCGGAACAGAATCTGTACATCAGACAAGGACCGATTATCTGCCGACAGCATCGCGCTTGCCAAAGCCGTCGAGTTTCGAGCACGCGTCAGGTCATCGTTTTCTGGGGCCGTATAACAAAAATACAATCGGCGATTGGCTTTGAAATCACGATCGACAATCACATCGAGCAACCCGCCTTGACGACCCACTTGAATAGGCGGCAACCCACTGATGGGTTCGCTCACCTCGCCGGCTGTACTCACCAGTCGCAGCCGGCCTGGACGTTCGGTCACCAGCATTTGCTCATCATTAATGAATGCTAACGACCACGGATTTTGCAGGCCAGAGGCAACCACTTCAGTGGTCAAAGACCCCGCCGAAGAAACGCCCGTGAATCCCATCAAAACGGTGATTGGTAAAAAACGCAGCCATTTCATTTTGATCGCTTTCATCAGTTTCGTCATCACCTGTCACCTCCTTTCCTTCATGCAACCAACCAAGCCGCGGCATGCGTACCCGCAGGCGCGGGCGGTAAATTAAACGCCGGTGGTGTCTCAGACATCTGCTCAGCGGGTGCGATTGCCGTGACCCGCCCAAACGCAGAATCTTGGGTTTGCAGCCAGGGGGCCACTTCATCATCTGTTAGATCGGGCAGCTCGTGACCGTCAACGACGCGGCCCATCCCTTGCAACCAACGGGCGGTTTGCGCCAATGACACCCGCACTAACCAACTACCGCCCTCTTGCGCTCGGCGTTGCAAAGCAACCATGGCACCAAACGCCGCCAGATAGCCCGTGGCGTGATCAAGTGCTTGGCAGGGCAGTTTGCCAGGCCCGTTCAGACCGGCTGCCTCCCCTTCGGCGTGAGCAATACCGGTGGCACTTTGCACCAAACTATCAAAGCCGCGCCGCCACGCCCATGGACCAACATGACCAAACGCCGACAAAGTGACATACACCAAGCCAGGTCGCACACGCGCCAAAGCCTGGGGACTGAAACCTTTGTTTGCCAAAGACCCCGGTCGATAGGCCTGTATGAACACATCACTGTCGCGCACCAAAGACAGCAAGGATTGCTGCCCAGCCGTGTCCCGCAGATCGATGAAGGCGGACCGCTTGCCGCGCCCCGTATCAATCACAAAGGGCAATACATTGGCGAGATGCTCGGCACCGATGGCCAACACATCAGCGCCATGTTGCGCCAATGTTCGCGCTGCCACGGGCGCAGCAATCACCCGCGACAAGTCCAACACCCTGACTCCGCTCAAGGGTGCTGACGGGGGTGCTGACGGTGACAACTCGCGACCAATCGCTTCAGGCGGGGCATCGCCAATACGTTCAATCTCAAACAGCGGCAAACCCGCCAAAGCGCCCGCGTGCGCGTGCCTTTGCCACTGCGACTCGCTTCGAATAGCCGAACCAGCTAGACCGGCCTCGGCTAAGCGCGTTTCAAGTTGCTGGGCCGACCAACCCGCCAAGGCCGCCGCTACCGCCTCTCGGTTGGGCTCACAACCCAGTAATCGCAGCACCCCGTCGCGATGGTGTGCGAAGTTGGTGTGCAGCTGCACCCATTGCCCGTTAGCCACCGGGTAGTAACCGAACAGTGGGCTAAGGTCTTGGTCGACTGTTTCGCCGTTCACGCGCAAGTACCGTTCGCTACGAAACATCGCCAGCGCTTGGCGCTGCTCTACCGTGACCGTTTGCGAACGGCCCGTGCGAGCCTGCCAAATTTGAGCGGCCGCCAAGGCTTGCACGCCAATGGTGGCTGATGCCAGCGGCCCCACATGGAACAGCGATGGCAGGCTTGGCGTTGGGGTTGGGGTTGGGGTTGGGGTTGGATCCAGTATTAATTGATCGAGCGCGCCCACTGGCTGCTGTGCCAGTTGCCAAATGAGTTGCGCCGCGTGCTGTGCCAGGGACGGGTCCATCCGTAATCTCAGTGCGTGATGTTTTGACAGCAGCGACGCCGTCAAGGAAGATTGATCTTAATTCGACCATACCCTATAAATTGATTCAACCATAACCACATTGAATGCGATGCTCACCTCTAAGTTTTTATGTCCAACCACGACTCATTTTGGTAACGGTGCTGTTGATGAACTGCCAAAGATCTTGGGCTTGCTCGACGCCAAGCGGCTCTTTGTCCTGATTGATGCCGCGTTGCTCAACACACCATTCTTCGAACGGGTGCAACAGTTGCTCAAGGATACTGCCATTGAAACGGCCTTATTTAGTGAGATCGAACCCGACCCGAGCGCCCATACCGTAAAAAAAGCCTACGATTTGGCGCAGGCGCACCACACCGACACGGTGCTTGCGATTGGCGGTGGTAGCACCATGGACGTGGCCAAAGCGGTTGGTATTTTGATGGTGCATGGCGGATCCATCCACGATTACGAAGGCTCAGAAAAGTTCGGCACACCAGGCCTGCCCTTGATCGCGATTCCCACCACGGCAGGCACTGGCTCAGAAGTGTCAGGGTCATGCGTCATCACCGACACTGATAAGAATCGCAAAATGTCGATACGACACGCCGCGCTTAATCCGGCGCGATACGCGTTGTTAGACCCCGCCGCATTGGCCACACTGCCTGCGACCGTTGCCGCCCATGCGGGAATTGATGCCTTTGTACATGCACTCGAATCCTTTACCTCTTTGTTAGCCAATCCCATCACTGACGCGCTCAACCTAAAAGCCATTGGACTGATCAGTCATCATCTACGCGACCTGGTGCGCGACCGTTCCAACGAATCGGCGGCTTTGAATATGCTCTTGGGCTCAGCCTTAGCGGGCATGGCATTTGGGCAGACAGGCTTAGGCAATGTTCACTGCATGGCCCGCTTCGTGGGGGCCAAATACCATGTGTCACACGGCCTTTCTAACGCCCTCTGTTTAGAAGCTGTCGCTGACTTTAACCGGGTAGCAGCACCACAGAAATACGCCCAAATTGCGCAAGCCATGGGATGCGCAAGCTCACAAGACGACGAGGTTTCTGCGGGTCAAGCCGCGGTTCAAGCGATTGCCGCGTTGTGTCGAGATGTGGGTATTCCTGATGGATTGCGCGCCGTGGGCGCCACAACTGAAGATTTTGATGCCATGGCCAGTGACTGCATCAAAGCCGACTACAGCCGCTGGAATCCGCGATCAACAAGCCACGGTGATTTTGTTGAACTGTTTCACGCGGCCTATTAAAGCGGCTGTTGTCGGCGCTTGATTTCAGGGTAGGGGCCGTCGAGCAATTCGTATTGTGCCAACACTTGCTCTCTGACCAACCGACGACTGACCTTGCCTTGCGGATTTCGGGGCAGCGCCTGCACGGCCACAAACAACCTAGGGTGTTTGTGGCGTGACAGCGACCCGAGCCTTGCCTGAGCAGCAGACGCCCAGCCGTCGAACGAAGACTCGGCCACCGCGACGATGATTTCACCCCAGTAGTCGGACGGCAATGCCGTCACAGATATCTGGATGGATGCGTCAAGCGCGACCAAGGTCGCTTCGATTTCATCAGGATTGACCTTGAAGCCACCGGTTTTAATCACATCGGCCATGCGACCGGTCAACACCAAGCGCCCGCCGTCATCCATGTAGCCCAGATCGCCGGTTTGATGCCAACCGCTCGGCTCATGCGCAGAAAATCCATCAAGCGTGATCATGCCACGAGACATGTGCGGGGCTTTGAGCCATACCTCACCATAACCCTCGCGACCGCCGCCCTCTTCGCCGTCGCTGTCGCTGTCATCCTGAGGCTCGATTCGAATTTGTACCCCAGGCGCCGGGTGGCCCACGCACGCACCCGCGGGGATCGCTGACCTTGAAAAGTAAGCGTGTGTTTGATCGGTCGACAAAACGGTGATCGGGTTCACACACTCGGACTTGCCGTAAGTCACGCGCACCACCGGTCCAAACATCGCGCAGGCGCGCTCATACATCAAAGCTGTTAAAGGTTGCGTGCCCGTGAACACACAATCCACTTGCTTGAAGGTTTGTCCTTCAAAGGCACTGGTTATTTTTGCTAGTACCGTCGGCGGCGCAAAAATCGCCCGCAACCGGGGGTCGGCTAACTGCTCGCCTATTTTTTCTAGGATGACGCCATCCAGCAAAACAACGTGGCCGCCAAGGTCACACCACGCGTACGTCATCAAGGAAGCACCGTGCACAAACGGTGTCATCAGTAAGATCTTGTCGCCCACGGCCGGCACAAACGGCAGCGAGGCTTTAAGCATCTGTTCACCCGTCCACCGATCGATGTGGCGGTACAAGACGCCTTTCGGTTTGCCCGTGGTGCCGGATGTAAAAAGAATTCGACCGGGCGCCTCACCCGGCACCGGGGTGAAACCGCGGTTCACATCAGCAGCGTTAACAACGGCATCAGCAGGATCTGTCGCAGCAGACGACTCGTCCACACATATCGCTTGCAGCCCCAGCGCGTGGAGCCCCTCTTGGCGCGATGCCAAACTCAACACCAGCGATACATGAGCGAGCTTGGCACACCAAGCCAGCTCTTCGGGCGTGCTGCCCCAACTAATGGGTACCTCAATGGCACCGGCCATGCGGATGGCATAGGAGGCCATGACGCCCGCCGTGGTATTGGGCAGCAGGGTCGCAACCGGCCTATCGACACCCAAGCCATGCACGGCCACCAAGTGCCGGGCCAAGCGATGCGCGCCATCGCACAATTCACGGTAAGACAGGCAAGAACCCTCCCCGTCAGTGACAGCGGGCTGGCTATCAAACCGATCTGCTGCTGTTCGCAAGCTAGCCGACCAATCGATACTGGGTACTGCTTTTAATGCTGAGTCATCAAGAAACGAAATAGTCACGTTGACATCACCGGTGTGGGTTAACGGGCTGCATCGTCACGATCAAACAAGCGCTGGATGTTGTCTACCAACTCCAACTGCGACAGCCGCGTGTAAAGCGTTTCTGCCGCCACGGGCAATGCCACTCCCAGCTCTTTGGCCGACGATAGGCAGTCTAGGAACTTCATCCGCATGCCCGTCTCATCCAGCGGATTGCCCGCGTTGCCCAACGGAAATCGGATCTCTCCCGAATCCAATGTGCGACCGTCGTTCAGTGTCACCACCACGCGATCGGTGAGTGAGAAGCTCGGCTCAAGCGGACACGGGGTTTCGTTGATTTTTACGCTGACCTTGTCAAAGATTGCCCGTATCTCAGGCTTTTGCACAAAATCATCTTTGAGCTGACGCAATCCCACTTCTCCTTGCACCAGCGCACTGGCCATGGCGAATTCGATGCTGAATTTGGCGTCTAACTCGGTTTGCGGTTGATGGTTACGAAGCATGGAGGCTTGCGCCGGTCCAATCGTGACCTCAATGTGCTTGACGTCCGACGGCTTTAACTGATGGGTTTGCACCAAGGCCAACATGCCATCAATAGAGCGGTGGCAGGAGTAACAAACCGGGTAACGCTTGATCGACAAGCCGGTCTCAAGCAGACGCGGCGTTTTATTCAAGCGATCAGCAGGTGAGGTTCGATCCGCGTCTGAATTGATCGACAATGCGTTCAAATAACCCGCTGGGTGCTCAAACGCATCAGGTGCAGCCGTCATGCCCAGTAGGGCCAATCGAGTCGCCTCGATGCCATTGGCGGCGGCTCGGCCGGCATGAAAGGGCTTGGTCATGGTGCCAAAATTCGCCACCAAACCACTGGACATACTCGCGGCAATGGCCAAAGCATTCGACGCCTGGTTTTCATTGAGTTGATGCAAAACCGACACCGCGGCGGCAACGGCTACCGTGCCCAGCACACCGGTCGGATGCCAGCCTTTTAAGTGATATTTACCGGGCTCGCGAAACACCAACTCGGACCAGACCTCATACCCCACCACATAAGCTGCTAACGCACGATCACCACTTACGCCCAAGCGATGGCCTTCCGCCAAAATCGCCGGCACCAGCACCGTGCTCGGGTGTCCCGACATGGCCACGTCATCGTAATCAAGCGCATGCCCGGCGGTGGCATTCAGGCACGCCGCAATCGACGACGGCTTGGTGATCCCCAAAAAAATCACTGGCGCTTCAGCAGGCGTCTGATAAGCGTCGTAATGCTCGAGTAAAAGCTTCACCACCGGTTCTCGCGCGCCTGCAAACATGGTGCCAATGGTGTCAATAAAACCGAGCTTGGCAATGGCGTAGGCTTGCGACTGCGCCTGATCGAAGGAAGGGTTGGCCACATAACGGGCCAGCGAGCGGGTTAAATCAGTCATCGTTATTCCCTTGAAAGCCACGCTTAGAATGAGCGCGGCATGCCGAGCATGTGCTCGCCGATGTAAGACAACACCAGGTTGGTAGAAATCGGGGCGATTTGAAATAAGCGGGTCTCACGCCATTTGCGTTCGATATCGTATTCACGCGCAAAACCGAATCCCCCGTGGTTTTGTAGGCAGGCTTCGGCGGCGTGCCAAGCAGCATCAGAAGCCAATAACTTACCCATATTGGCATCATCACCGCTAGGCAAGCCCGCATCAAATTTAGCGGCCGCGCGACGCAACACCAAATCAGCGGCTTGGGTTTCCGCGAAGGCACGTGCCACCGGAAACTGGACCGCTTGGTTTTGTCCGATGGGACGATCAAACACGCGCCGTTCACTCACATAGTCAACCGACTTTTTAGTGAACCAACGGGCATCGCCGATAGCTTCGGCAGAAACCAAAATTCGTTCGGCGTTCATGCCATCTAGAATGTAGCGAAAGCCCTTGCCCTCTTGCCCAATCAGGCTATCAGCGGGGATACGCAAATTATCAAAAAACACTTCGGTGGAGTTGTGGTTGACCATCGCTTTCAAGGGTCGGATATCCAGACCCTTGTCACGCGCTTGCCGAATATCAATCAAAAAAACCGACAAGCCCTCGCTTTTTTTAGTGACCTCTTCAAGCGGCGTGGTGCGGGCCAACAACAACATCAAATCCGAATGCAAGGCGCGCGACGTCCACACCTTCTGGCCGTTCACCACATACTCATCACCGTCGCGCACCGCGCGGGTTTTGAGTTTGGTGGTGTCGGTCCCAGAGGTCGGCTCGGTCACGCCAAACGCTTGTAGCCGCAATCGCCCGGCGGCGATCTCCGGCAAGAACTTCTGCTTCTGTTCCTCGCTGCCGTGTCGCAACACGGTGCCCATGGTGTACATCTGCGCGTGACAGGCGCCCGCATTGCAACCCGAAGCGTGGATTTCCTCCAAAATAACCATGGCAGCACGCAAAGGCATGCCGCTGCCGCCATATTCTTCAGGGATCAACGCCCCCAAAAAACCCGCGTCTGTTAGTGCTTTGACGAACGCGGTGGGATAGGCTTCATGCTCTTCAAGTTCGCGCCAATAGCTGCCAGGAAAGTCTGCGCAAACACGGCGCACGCTTTCGCGAATCTCCGGATAATCTTCGCCACAAAGCACGCTCAGCTCATCTATTTCTGCCATTTGTCTCTCTCGTTTCGTTCTCTACGGGTGATCATTAATTTCACGCGGTTAAATTTTCACGCGGTTAAATTTTCACGCGCTTAAATTTTCGTGCGGTTAAAAATTCAGGCCGCTTGTCTTTGCGCCGCAGGCACATAGCCATGGGGCAGGCCGGCTTTCGCAATGGCACCCTGCATGACGATATCGGGCAGCGACTTCTCGATGATTTGCCGGACTTCGACGAGCTTTTTGAGGTCGACGCCCGTCTCGTAACCCATGGAGTCCAACAAAAAGCACAGATCCTCCATGACGATATTGCCACTTGCGCCGGGCGCAAAGGGACAACCGCCTAGCCCTGCCAAAGAGGCATCAAAACGCGTGATGCCACAATCCAAAGCAGCACTCACATTGGCCAATCCTGTGCCGCGCGTGTCATGGAAGTGCGCCGCCACGGGCACATCCCCCACCTCTTTAAGCACCGCCTCGAACACCTCACGCACTTGTCTAGGGTCAGCATAACCAACGGTATCGGCGACGACTAACTCGTCGGCACCCGCTTGAACCAGTTGCACCGCACGTTTAACCACTTCCGACACGGCAATCCGTCCTTCATAAGAACACCCAAGCGCTGTCGACAAACCACCCGTGATGATGGGACGTGACCCTTGTGCCTGCTCTTTGATCAAGGCCACAATGTTCTTGAAATCCGCAACCGACTCTTCTGGCTCACGACGCACGTTTTTTAAATTGTGGGTGTGGCTCACCGACATGACGAAATTCAACTTATGGACGCCCAACTCAATCCCGCGTTGCGCCCCTTTCATGTTGGGGATCAGGGCCGAGACCATCAGGTTGGGTATTTTTAGCGATGCGGTGGTGACTTCGGCTGCATCGGCAAACTGAGGGATCAGCTTTGGTGGCACATAGGAGGTGACTTCGATTTCGCTCACACCAGCGGCTGCCTCGGCAGCAATCCAAGCCAACTTGCTTTCAGTGGCCATGAATGTCGGATGAATTTGCAAACCATCTCTTAAGCCCACTTCACGCACAATAACTTTTTGTTTCATTTCAAACTCCTTGCTTTATTCGGCCCCATTCAAAACCACTAGCACTTTCACTAGCACCTTCACCAGCACTAGATCTAGAACTACTGTCCTTTGAAATTGGGCTTACGCTTCTCATTAAAGGCCAACACACCTTCCATGCGGTCCTCGGTATCCACCAAATGGTTGTATGCCTCGACCTCAAACCGCAGGGCGGTGCGCAATTCCATTTGCCCACCATAGCGAACAGATTTTTTAACTTGGCGCACCGATAGCGGCGCATTGCCGGCAATGACCTCTGCCGTTTCCAACGCCTTCGTCAACACCTCAGCGGGCTCATAGATATCATTAACCAAGCCCCAGTCATAGGCCTTCTCGGCGTTAAACGGGCGACCCGTCATGATGATCTCTTTGGCGCGTCGTTCGCCAATGGCGCGCGGCAGGTGTTGCGTGCCGCCAGCGCCTGGCATGATGCCCAACGTCACTTCAGTCAGGGCAAAGCGCGCGTTTTTACTGGCGTAAACAAAGTCACAGGACAAGGCCAGCTCCAAACCACCCGCGTAGGCGTGACCATTAACCGCGGCGATAACTGGCAGCGGCAAGTCAACCAACGTCCAAAACATGCGTTCAAACAGCTCATGCTGCAGCGTCCATTGGCGTTTGGTCATCCCATTGCGTTCTTTCAGATCACCACCGGCGCAGAAGATTTTTTCACCGGCGCCAGTTAACACCACACAGCGGATATCACCGGCGTCTTCGGTCAGGCGATTCCAAACGTCGAGCAAATCGTGGCCTGTCTGCGTGTTGATGGCATTACCGACTTGTGGCCGATTCAAGGTCACTTTTAAAACATGGGGACTGGCCATTTCCAAGGCCACGGTCTCATAGATGGGAAGCTCTTTCATTTACTTATTACTCCGGTTCAAAAGTTCGGTGTGTTCGCCTAGCTTGGGTGGGGCGGATCGCGAGGTGGGTCGCACCCCATCAAAACTTAACGGCAGACCCAGAAACCGCATGTTGGTTCCTGGCACGTCTTGGACCAAGCCAAGTGCTTTGGTTTGAGGGTGATCCAGCATTTGCGCAAGGTTGTTGACCGGCGAGCAAGGGATGCCAGCCTCGTCGAGCTTTTCCATCCAATGGGCGGTGGTGTGTTGCGCGACTAACGCCTCTATCTGCGCGTAGAGAAACGCTTTGTTCTCAACACGGCTTGGATTGTCACTAAACTTTGGATCATCGGGCCATTCTGGGTGATTCAGTACTTCTGACAATTTGCGAAATAACTTATCGCTGCCGGCCGCGATGACGACCTCGCCATCGCTTGTCACGTAGCCCTTGTAGGGAACAATCCCTGAAGCGCCCGAACCCTGCCGCGAGGCGAGTTCGCCACTGGCCAAATACTGCGAGGCCATGAGTGATACCCAGCAGGTGGCGGTCTCAAACAATGAGACGTCGACCACTCGACCGCGGCCCGTCTGCTGGCGCTCTAACAGGGCGCTTAACGTACCAATCACAGACCACATGCCGGTGCCCATGTCCACCAGCGAGGCGCCCACCCGAACAGCCGGACGGTCTGGTTCACCCGTGGTGCTCATGATGCCGCCGAACGCTTGCATCAAAGGGTCATAACCCGGTTTGTCCTTGAGAGGGCCCTCGCGACCAAACGCGCCCAAGTTGCAATAAATCAGCGATGGCTTCAAGGCCAAGAGAGTTGGCCCGTCTATGCCGAGCTTTTCTACTTGGCCGGGCCTCAGGTTCTGTATCACGACGTCGGCTTCGGCCACAATAAAGTCGATCAGCCCTTTGACATCATCAGAGTCGCGTAAATCGCAAACCACCGACAGTTTGTTTCGGTTCAGTGCCTGGAAGTAGGCAGACGCCCCCTCCCAAAACGGCGGGCCCCAACCGCGGGCATCGTCGCCGCTGGGTTTTTCTACTTTAACGAGACGTGCGCCGAGTTCACTGAAAATCTGCCCCGCGAACGGTGCGGCCACACTGTTGCTGATTTCAATCACAGTCAAGCCGGCGAACGGTGCCGTTCCTGACGTATGATTTGTTGGCATGGCGTCGGTGGCGTTGTCTGTATTGTCTGTTCTGTCTGCGCTGTCGGTGCTATTCATTTGAGCTTTCGACCTTCAATTTTTTATTCATTGTACGTACAAAGGCGGGGTTGGCAAGTCACTTTTTTATCGGTACAAACCATTATTTGCAGGCACCTCGCCGCCACTATTATTGAGAAATATGCCAACAACCAAGCACCCATCCGATTCTTCTGGACCGCGTTATCTCTGGCTACACGACTGTCTTTTAAAAGACATTCAAGCCGGGACTTACCCGGTTGGCAGCACCTTCCCCACAGAGGAGCAGATCGCCGCGCAATATCAGGTCAGCCGACACACCGTTCGGGAGGCCACGCGTCGCTTGGTTGATAGCGGGCTGATTCGCCGGCGACCGAGCACCGGCACCACAGTCACGGCCAATGAATCCAACCACGACAAACCTTATGTCGCGGCACTCGGTTCGTTAAAAGAACTGATGGACTACACGCGCAGCACCCGGGTGGCGGTGTTTGGGCAAGAGTCAGTGGTCTTAAAGAAAGCCCAAGCGAAGGCGTTGAATGTCGAGATCGGTTCAACCTGGTTGCTGTTGCATGGTTACCGACATTTGGTAGAAAAAAAAGAACCGATCTCATACACCCAGGTTTATTTGCGTCCCGAGTACGCTGAGATCGCCAAACGGCTGAAAGGCAACCACGCCAGTATTTTCAATTTGCACGCCGACTTGTTCAATGAACCGGTTGATGCCGTGATTCAGCGCATCGAAGCGGCCAAGATGCCCGTGGCAGCCGCTCAGCGGCTCGGCGTATCGACCACCATACCGACTTTAAAAATGACAAGAATCTATTTGAACGAGGCCCAACACGTGATGAGCGCCTCACGTAACTTTTACATACCTGAGCGTTTTGAGTTGGTGACGCAGTGGCAACGCAGCCATGTCGATGAACTCTAGTGCCGCACATCGCCAAGACTATCGCCAACGCCATGCACTGTCATTCGGTGTTGACTTGGGTGGCACCAAAACAGAAGTGGTCGTTCTAAGCGACACTGGCGAGACGCTTTTTAGAGAACGGCGACCCACCCCCGCCCACAACTACGGCGCCATCCTAGACAACATTGTTGAGTTGGTTAACTTGGCGCAGTCTCGTGTGGGCACGGCCCAAGCCGTGGGAGTCGGGGCACCCGGTACACCGATACCCGCCACGGGTTTACTCAAGAATGCCAACACCACTTGCTTGATTGGTCAGCCGCTACAAGCCGATTTATCAAATCGCTTGCAGCTGCCTGTGCGGGTAGACAACGATGCCAATTGCTTTACCTTGTCTGAGGCCGTCGACGGTGCCGGTCGTGGTGCTCAATCGGTGTTTGGGGTCATTCTGGGCACCGGTGTCGGCGGTGGGCTCTACCTAAGTGGTGGGGTCATCCAAGGGCTGCATCACATTGCTGGCGAGTGGGGCCATAACCCTTTGCCTAGACGCGTCACGACCGATGAGAACACCGACCTGCTGGCTTGGGGTAGAGCGTGCTATTGCGGCTTAACCGATTGTATTGAAACCTACTTATCAGGACCGGGCTTAAGCCGGACCTATCTGGAGATCAGCGGCTACCCATAGGATCCTGAGGGGATTCCGACGGTCCAACAGATTTGTGAGCGCGCCAGAGGCCAGGGGCCCGTGGCAGGACAAGCATTACAAATACGCCAAGCACAACAAACGCTCGACTTATACACCTCGCAGCTGGCCGGTGCGCTCGCAACGGTCATCAATCTGTTGGATCCAGAAGTGATTGTTCTTGGGGGTGGGGTGAGCAACGTGCAGGGGCTGTGTGAGGGCGTGCACCAATCGCTTGCCCAACACGTTTTTAACAATCAGGTGGACACCCGGATTGTGACCGCCAAACATGGCGACTCAAGCGGCGTTCGAGGCGCCGCTTGGTTGTCACAACAAGCCTGATCTAGCTGACGACCTAACTGACGACCTAACTGAGGTCGCTAACCAAAGAAGCGAGCGTGGCGTCAGGCAGTGTATCCAAATGCATCGGATACTCCTTGTGATCGCAACCGACCATCATCTGGGCGCCGCTTTTGAGTAACTTCTTCATTTCTTCGTGTAACTCAAAGCGCAAGAAATGCACCGCTGATGTTTTAACAGCGGTCGCGCGCTCGAGGTCTTCGTCGGCGATGGCATAGACGCGAGCCTGACCCTCAACCTGAACAAACACTTTGTCTTCGATGCCTATCAGTTTCGACAAGGCTAACTTACGCTCAGCCTCATGGATGTATTCGATCTGCATGGTGGCCTTGAAGTTGGAGCCGTCTGGCACCAAGGGGTCATAGGCCGCAATCTCATCCGTGATGCCAGCTTCGTCAAACACCTTCTCAACGCGCAAGATTTCCTGGATTTGATAACGCATCAAAAATGCGTTCTCAAAAATGATCACCAAGTGATCGCCGAGATGAACCGAACGCATACGCCGCTCTTTCATGGCTTGCTTTCTCATCTCAGGGCGAGCTTTTTGATAGGCCTCAAGCGTTAAGATACTTTCACGGCTGATTTTGCTCATATACATACCTCTTTGCATCCAATGAATGTTATCAATGATTTAACGCGACTGTGGCGACTGTGGCGACTGTGAACCTGCTGCTGGGTTGACCCCTGCAGCCATCACAGTCCGTAGGCCTTCACAATTAGCGTCAATGGATGGGCCATTTGCACCTCTTGCAAGCCGTTTTCTCGCATACCTTGTGCAATGTGGTGGCCCGCCAATTGGCAATCTGAGCTGATGTAATTCGGCTCTTTGTTTGCCATGGCTTTGAATACCGGCTTGCCGATCTTCATGGACATCTTGTGGTATTCCTTCTTGACCCCCCAAGTGCCAGAGTGACCCGAGCAGCGCTCGACCACATTCACTTGCGTGCCGGGAACCAGGCTCAGGGTTTCAGCGGTTTTCTTGCCCACGTTTTGTACCCTGGAGTGGCAAGGCACGTGATAACTGACGTGTCCGAGCTCTTCTTTAAAGTCAACTTTCAACAAGCCTTCTTTGTTGCGCGCAATGATGTATTCGAACGGGTCCATCATGGCCGCTTTCACGGCTTGCGTGTCCTCACACTCGGGGAACATCAAAGGCAATTCCTGCTTAAACATCAATGTACAAGATGGAATAGGCGTCACAATCGTATAGCCTTCTTTGGCTAATTTGGCCAACTTGGGTATGTTCTTTTCTTTGTTGGCAGCCACAGACTCCAAGTCGCCTAACTCGAGCTTGGGCATGCCACAACAGGCTTCTTTCTCTACTAGCACGTAGGGAACTTCATTGTGATTGAGGATCGCAATCAAGTCTTGGCCAATGCCTGGCTCGTTGTAGTTGACGTAGCACGTTGAAAAAATAGCCACTTTGCCTTGGGTCTTGCTGCCGTCACGCACGGGCCAATCGGCGGATTTTTCCGCGATCTGAGGGAAGGTTTTTTTGGCGTACTCGGGGATCCAGGCGTTTTTGTCGACACCCAAGGTGGACTCCATCACCGATCGCATGGCTTTTGTCTTGTTAACCGCGTTGAGGGATTCGGTCACAATTGGGATACCAGCAAACTTGCCCATGGTGTCAGTCGCCGATAGCAACTTATCGCGCATGGTGGCCTCGCCCTTTTTGAACTTCACGGCTTTGGCGCGTAGCATCAAATGCGGAAAATCCAAGTTCCATGGGTGTGGCGGCACATACGGACATTTGGTCATGTAGCAGACATCGCACAGGTAGCACTGATCAACCACCTTGCCGTAATCGGCCTTAGGAATGCCGTGCACTTCACCGTCTTCTGTCTCGTCGATCAAGTCAAACAGCGCAGGAAAAGAGCCACACAAGGAGACGCAACGCCGGCAACCATGGCAAATATCAAAGGCGCGCTCTAGCTCATCGTTGAGCTTGGCTTCGTCGTAGAAATCTGGGTTTTGCCAGTCCAAGGGGTGTCGGGTAGGCGCTTCGAGGTTGCCTTCGCGTGTTGACATGTGCCGCATCCTTTCGGGGTGTTTTTAATTCGGGGGGGTAAAACAAACGCGTTAAAGCGTGACGTGCCCCGCACCAATAGGTACGGGGCACGTAGCCGACTGTTTCAGCCGGTTAGTGCAAATAACTTAGTCGACCACTGCGTCGAGGGCTTTTTGAAAGCGATTGGCGTGTGAACGCTCGGCTTTTGCCAAGGTTTCAAACCAATCCGCGATCTCTTCAAAGCCTTCTTCACGGGCAGTCTTGGCCATGCCAGGGTACATATCGGTGTACTCGTGTGTCTCGCCAGCCACTGCGGCTGCCAAGTTTTCACGGGAGCTGCCGATTGGCATGCCTGTTGCTGGATCACCTGAGGCTTCGAGGAACTCGAGGTGGCCGTGTGCGTGGCCAGTTTCGCCTTCAGCGGTTGAACGGAACAAAGATGCGACGTCGTTTTGACCTTCGATGTCAGCTTTGTTCGCGAAGTACAAATAACGACGGTTGGCTTGTGATTCGCCGGCGAATGCCTCTTTGAGACAGTCTTCGGTCTTGGAACCTTTGAGTTGCATAATACCTCCTAACGTTGGAAGAAATCCGAGTTACCAAGCAAATCTTGATACGATTTCTCGTAACTCCAGCGAAAGTGTAGGCGTTCTCGTCGTTATATAAAAATTCTTTTTAACTACAGAAGCGATAGGAAAGGTTAATCGACGCAACGACACGGCTCGCGTGTAGGCGTGAACAGGGCAACAGGCAGGGCTGATTCATTCGGTTTATTGTTAATACGACTGATTATCATTTGTTTTTTTAAAAATGACAACCCCGGGTGCGGGAGTTTGAAGCACGTGAGCCTGTAATTCATCACCAAAAGCACTTTGTATGGTGGCCTGCGTCAAGATCTCGCGGGTTGGCCCTTGAGCGACCAAACCACCCTCTCTTAAAACCACCACTTTGTCGCACCACTGCGCGGCGAGCGTTAGATCATGAATCGCCACCACCACCCCAACCCCGTGCCGCACCGCTAGGTCACGACAACAAGCCAATAGCCGCTGCTGATGGGCGGGGTCTTGACTCGCTGTCGGCTCGTCTAACAATAACCAGGGCGGTGGCTGAGACGGAGCTGATAGCAGCGGTCGAGCCGATAGTCGCTTAATCGCAAGCACTTGCACCAAGGCGCGCGCAAAATGCACGCGTTGCTGTTGTCCCACCGAGTGGGTGAGCATCACGTTAGCCAGCCACGCTGAGACACCCGCCATGTCAGCAGCTTCGGCCACCACTTCGTGTCTTTGGTGCCGCGTGAGTTCGTCGAACGCATAGAGCCCCAAGGCCAGTACTTGCGAAACCGTTAAATGAATATCGCTGGGCACTTGCTGCGCCATGACCGCGCGCACTCGCGCCAAGCGATGCGAGTCAAAGGCAGCAAGTGATTGCCCGTCCAAGCACACATTGTCGCCAGACGCTTTCAGTTGCCCCGCCAACACCGAAATCAAACTCGATTTACCGGCACCATTGGGTCCAATCAAACCCGTGACACCACCTCGCTCAAACGTCAGACTCAGGTCGTGGAGCACGCGTTGCTTCTGGCGATCTAGCGACATGCCTTGCAATGTGTACGTCATTGATACCTCGACAGTCAGGCGAATGGTATGCGCGCCTTTTATTGAATTTGGCGCAGTACATGTTCTAGGATCGTGGGTTCGATCGCACGGACACCCACGTAGGGTTTCGCCTGCAAAACCACAATTAGGAATGTGATCCACACGCTCACGCCGTACATCACAAAAGGCACCACGGCCGCGCGTTTATCATTTCTATACAAGGTCAACACCGCAACGGCCGCATTGAGCGCAAGCAAAACACACAACACATAACGCAATCTTTCGCGTTCATAGGTTCCAATTGACAACCTGAAATCGCGCGCCTCGCGCAGACTATCGATACTTTGGAAATAATTGGCCGCCGTTAGGCTGTCAATACAGGGCACCAAAAGAGACGAGGCACATTCCTTTCGGGCCTCGGGAACGATTTGCGATAGCTCAAGAATGGCTTCCTGCACTGCAACGCTTTCCTGTCCATTGAGGTTTTCTCGCCACTCAACGTCGATCACATTTTTTAAATACTTCTGGACGCTAAGTTCAACCTTGCGGTTGAGCGCCTCCGTCGGAAAGTCAGCATGCAATAACCGATTAATCGCCGCTCTCTCTTTGACCATGTGAAAACTTGCAGATTTATGAACCTCATGAAACTCGGAGCCCATAAAAGCCATAAAAAAAATAAAAATGATGTTCAGAATCGTACAAATAGCCGATTTGAATGGGACATCCACAAACCGGTTAAAGAGGCGGGTCTTAAATACCAAACACCAGGCAACGACCCCGATCAATAGCACCCAACTAAGGGTGGCTAGGATCGGCCCTATTAATAAGTGTGGAAATATCTCAAACAGCATGAAGAGCCTCAAAAACCAAGAAAGTCCGGTGGTGGACGGTACATTTAGATGCCTTAAAGGACAAGCCTTTTATCTGTGTTTATCTGTGTTTATCTGTGTTTCGTTGCGTCTTTTCACTTTGCCTTTTCCCAGAAGGCACCCGAACCAAGCGCCGAGTCCTAAACTAGTGCCTAAACTAGTGCCTAAACTGGTGCCTAAAATATTACCAAAGCACCGAACTTACCACCCTACAAGATAACCCACCGGGGAGCCAGCCAGATGAGCACTCAAACCAGCCCTGCCGGCGACATCATCGTCGATAAGCATGATCGCGTCACCGTCTTGAAACTCAATTACCCGCAAAAGCGCAATGCCTTGTCGATGGCTCTGCGAGAAAAGCTTGGCCAAGCGCTCAGCGATGCGCTCGCCGATGAGCAATGCCGAGCGATCGTGCTGACCGGCGTTGGCGAACACTTCTGCTCGGGTGGTGATATCAGTGGATTTGACGGGGTGAATGCCATCAATGGACGCACCCGTATGCAAAAGACGCACCACATGGTGCGCCTGATCACGAGCTCAGAAAAACCCGTGATCGCAGCGGTTGAGGGGCACGCCGCTGGCGCGGGGATGTGTATGGCCGCCAATTGCGACATCGTGGTGGCCTCAAGCGAGGCCAAGTTCACCTGTTCCTTCAACAAAATCGGCTTGCTACCCGACCTCGGTGGGCTGTGGTCAATCCCCCAACGCATGGGTCTTGGACGTGCCAAGCTTTTAATGATGACCGGGCGCATGATTGATGCCACCAACGCGCAAGAACAAGGGCTGGTCGAAGAAGTGTGCGCGCCCGGCAAAGCCTTGGAAACCGCCCTGGAGATCGCCCAACAAATCGCCAAGACAGCACCACTGACCAACGGCTTCGTCAAATCCGCGTTGTCGCGTGGGCCGATGAATATCGACGAGCTGCTCGCTTTGGAAGCAGACATGCAGGGATTGCTGTTTGGTACGGAAGACTTTCAGGAGGGGCGCCGTGCGTTCCTCGAGAAGCGGCCACCGGTCTTCAAGGGTCAATAGGGTCTTTAGGGTACTTCAGCGCACTCCAAAACACTTCAGGTCACCACAGAATTCATTACATGAGCGATACGGTTTCACCCACGATCAGCACCGATCAGGCCACGGCTTTTAGTCAACGCTATGGCTTTGATATGCCAGCACAAGGCCCTTGGAATGAGCACTTGGCCTTACTTTTGTCACACCGCTCGGTGCGCGGCTACCAACCGGACCCGCTGCCACCCGGCACATTGACCGCACTGATGGCCGCGGCACAGTCGGCCGCCACCAGTTCGAATCTGCAAAGTTGGTCAGTGATTGCGGTGACTGACCCTAAAAAAAAGGCCGCCTTTGCGGAAATCGCCAGCCAACAAAAGCATATCGAACAATGCCCATTATTTTTGGTGTGGCTGGCCGACCTCTCCCGCCACCACCGCTTGGCCGAGCAAGAAAACGTCTCGCTTGAAGTGCTGCCATTGACCGAGAGCTTTGTGGTGGCCGCTATTGACGCCGGTTTGGCCGCACAAAACGCCACTGTCGCGGCTGAATCGCTGGGGTTGTCGACGGTCTATATTGGGGCCTTACGCAACGACCCAGAAAAAGTCGCCGAGTTGCTAAACCTGCCTGCGGGTTGCATGGCGGTATTTGGGCTTTGCGTGGGTTATGCGTAACCGGTAACCCTACGCCGTTATATCTTTTACAAATTTAAAAGTTCAAACTACTCCCATGATATTTTCAATGGAGAGAGTTTGAGATGAGTACGATAAGTTTAAACCCAACACGCACGGTACGTGAGCAGCGCTTTGAGAGCGAACAAGAGTTATTTAAAGCAAGCGGCCTCACAGTGCGTGAGTTCTGTCGGCGCCACAACATTAGCCCTTCGGGTTTTTACAGTCGCCGCGCTAACAGTGTTGATTTTGGCGCACGTGTACCTTTGATTACGCCGCCTGAATTGGCAAATACGGCTAGCTTTATTGATGCGGGATTGTTAAAAAAGAGTAAAGCCACAAAGGTGGGTGACGTAAAAGCCCGTGCGCAGAAAGCTGAGGCCTTAACACCCTTAACACCCACAGCCCTAGAGCTTCGCATCGACTTGGGCGCAGGCGTTGTACTCACTCTCACGAGGTACTGATGTTCTTTCCCGAGGGGCAGGTGCGTATCTTTGTGTATGGTGAGCCTGTGAACATGAGGCTGTCTTACGATGGCCTGTATGCAAAGATTAAAAATGTCATGGGTCAAGACCCCTTGAGTGGTCATTTGTTTGCATTTATTAACCGACGCGCCACACAGATCAAAGTGATTTACTGGGATCGAAGTGGCTTTTGCATTTGGTCTAAGCGTTTAGAGCAGGGGCGACTCATCAGTGATTGGGGGTCGGTTAGCACCTGCGAAATGGACTGGACGCGCTTGAAAATGTTGCTTGAAGGGGTGGAAATTAAGCGTATAAAAAAGCGTTACTTTAGAGCCACATTACCTGCATAAATCATCACTTTATTAACCGCTAAAACCCAATGAATACGGGGCTTGCGGTACAATAGAGCTTATGCAAAGTCGCTCACAACCTCACACCGTTTCAGCACCCGAAGTGGCTGCGTTGTCGGCAGAAAGTTTGGCTAAATTAGTCAACGATCAGGGCGCTGAAATTGCCGCCCTACGCCATCAGTTGGAATGGTTTAAGCGCCAGATCTTTGGCCAAAAGAGTGAGCGTCGATTGGTGGCGCCCGAGCCCAGTCAGTCGTTCTTGGGCGACGAGTTTGCTGCCAAGCCAGAACAGGTTACGGTTAAAAAAACACGCATCGCTGAACACGTGCGGGTGACAAAAGCTAAAGATGAATTGAATCAAGACAGCTCTGACTCAACGCTATTCTTTGATGAGAGCAAAGTACCGGTTGAAACCATCTATCTAGACCCCGAGACTGCCACCGGTTTGAACGCTGACGAGTTTGAGGTCATCAGTGAAAAGGTGACCTACCGTTTGGCGCAGCGCCCAGGCAGTTACGTGGTAACAAAGTTTGTACGCCCAGTGATTAAGCTTCGCGAAACAGGCAAGTTAGTGAGCGTACCTGCCCCGGGTGGTGTGATCAACGGCAGCCGTGCCGATGTGAGCTTGCAGGCAGGCATTCTGGTTGATAAGTTTGCCTACCACCAACCGCTTTACCGTCAGCATCGCAAGCTCACCGATTCGGGCTTTAAGGTCAGCCGCCAGTGGCTCACGCAACTCACCCAGCAAACGATTGACATGCTGGCCCCGATCTTTGATGCACAGTTCAACTCCATACGGTTAAGCCGGGTCAAGGCGATGGATGAGACCCCTATTAAAGCGGGGGTGGCCAGCCCGGGCAAAATGAAAGCGGCGTACTTCTGGCCCGTTTATGGCGAACTCGATGAGATTTGCTTTAAATTTTACCCAGATCGAACGGCTAAAAATGTTGAACATGCATTGGGGTTGAGCCCACCCGCAGGTGGGGTGTTGATCACTGATGGTTATAGCGTCTATCAAAAGTATGCAAAAAAGGTGGGGCTCACGCACGCACAGTGCTGGGCGCATACGCGACGCAAGTTCTTTGACTCGCAATACATTGAGCCCGAGCGTGCCAAAGAGGCGCTTGACATGATTGGTGAGATCTACAAGGTTGAGAAGGAATTGGTTGAAGAAGCCCTCACGGGCACAGTCAAGAAAGCATATCGACAGACCTATGCCGCGCCCTTAGTTCGTAAGTTCTTTGCGTGGGTTCAAAAGCAGTTTGATTCCCAAGGGTTCTTACCCAGCAGCCCTTTTACAAAAGCACTCTCTTATGCACGCGAAAGGCGTGAAGGCCTTGAGGTTTATTTAAATGATGCCGATGTACCCATTGACACCAATCATCTAGAGCGCGCGTTGCGCGCCATTCCGATGGGCAAAAAAAATTGGTTATTCTGTTGGACTGAAATGGGTGCAGAGCACGTGGGCATCGTGCAAAGTTTGTTAGTCACCTGCAGGCTGCACGGCATTGACCCGTATGAATACTTTGTCGACGTGTTGCAACGAGTCAAAGAACAAGCACCCCTGCAAATGGATGAATTAACGCCTAGGCGTTGGAAAGAGTTATTCGCTCAAAACCCCAAGCGCTCGGTACTGCATCTGATTGATCAGATGAGAAAAAAAGACGCCTAATCGGCTAGGGGTAACGGTGCGTGCTTACCGGTTACGAACGCCCCGTTCAAATTTCTCCTCGAAGGGTGGGAATACTAACAAGTACCACTCAAGCGTTTATAGCTTCACGCAAAATCGCAGGGGGGGAGAAATGAGCCAACGGCCCAAACTACAAATTGACACAATTGATGAGACGCGCTGGCAGCTTGAGGCAGCTGTTGGTCTCGCAAGACGTTTGATGTGTGACGAACATTATCGCGACTTGCCTGAACACATGGATGCAGCACTAATTTCAGCAGCGGCTTATCTAATGGCGCATAACTACCAACGTCTTTCCGAAAAAGAAAAAGCAGTCGCGCCAACGACTGCCTAAAGCCTAACAATTCCCTTAGTGAGAACGTATGACTATTTTAACTCAATCAAGCAATAACGTCGATCAATTCGATCTGTATGCAATACAGGAACCCCTTACGGTCAACATCCCCGATGAGCTAGCGCAACAAAACAATTGGCTTAACTGGAAGTACACCGATATCGAGTCAGGCAAGCCCAGAAAGTGCCCAGTTAATGCACAGGGTTTGCTGCGTGGCTATAACGATACAAGCATACATACGAACCTCAAGACAGCTCGAGATCGATTTAAAACTAAGTGCTATGGCTCAGGTATATCTCTGCATGAAAACGGCTTACAGGTGGGGCTGGGTGGTCAGGTAGGGTATTTATGGTGCATAGACTTCGATGGTTTTGCAAAATACAACGAGCCGATTGTTGATGACGATGGCTTCGAACTTATGAATCTGCTTAGTTCATACACAGAAATTAGCCCAAGCCGAACTGGATTTAAGACGTTTTTGGTGAGCGATAAACAACCTACTACAAAATCAAAGATCGAATTTAGTCCCAGCGAGTATCTTGATAAGTACCCAAGCATTAGTAAGTATGAACATCGGGCGATTGAAATATTCAGCAAGGGGTCCTTTTTAACAATTACAGGCGATGCAGTTGGGGGTAAAGACCTACGTTTCGTAACAACTGTCGATCTGGATAGCATAATTACTATCATAAACAGCAAGGCCGTGGCGGGTGGCGGTAAAGGATTGGGTTCGGTTGGTTCGGTGGCGAGCGTCAGTGGTGCTGGTGTTATTGGCAACGCAAGCTACTCAAAATTGTTACCTGCGTCTCTAGAATTTGTCTTACGGTATATAGATAACGTTGACGAGCAAGCGTGGAGCGACACTGCAAACGCATTGGCACGTGCCTATGGCGAGGATGGGCGCGAGTTCTTTATTGACTACAGCAGCGGTGAAGCTACAGGCGAAGTATATGAAGGCTTTGATCTAGGGGTAGTAAATGCCCGCTTTGACCGCGCTTTGCGTGAGGTAGCTAGAAAGCCAGACGGTTTCGGTACGAAGCATTTGATTGAAGTGGCACAGGCTAATCATGCTTATCCAAGAGATACGTCACTGCAGTATGAGGATGCACTGGCTAATGCTTTCGCTAAGGGTACCTACAGTGGTAATAGCGATTATGCACGTAACGAGTTGTTTGGTAATGAAGGTGCAAGAAACGACAGCCAACGTGAGGGCCCACAGCCAGCGGGCAAACTGACCAGTATCCAAGACCTAACTATGCTCGAGCAAGTAGATAACACTGATGCAGGTAACGTTGCAATTTTTTGGAAGCTCACCACAGGTGATGTGCGTTACGTACTTGAGCGCAAGCAGTGGATTGTTTGGGTTGATAACTGTTGGCAGTTAGATGCAGGTTGTGCCATAGTGCATCAAAAAATGTTGTTAGTGTCCAATTACCACAAGCAAAAAGCCGATAAGTTTTATAAAGACGCTGAGGTTACAGGGAGCCCCGAGCAAAGAAAAATGATACAGCGAGCGGCGGGTATGTCAGTTAAATGGTCAATTCAATGCAGAAATAAAGCTCGACTGGACGCAATGTTAGGGGTGGCCCAAAGAGATATGCGATTCATTATCAACGCTATTAAATTAGACTCTGACCCCCGAATTCTCGGAGTAGCAAATGGGTCTGTAGATTTACGCACGGGGAATTTACGGGCTAATAGCAGAGATGATTTTGTATTGAAACGCAGCCCAATTCGATTCGATCCAAATGCGCATGCTCCACGATGGATTAAATTTATTGATGAAATTACCTCTAGTGCATATCGCGTTACAAACGACAAACCTGAATTTACACTTCGCCCTCACTTGGCATCTTATCTGCAGAAGGTTTTGGGGTATTGCATGACGGGTCTAGTGCATGAGCACGTATTGTTTATGGCCGTTGGTCGTGGTGCAAACGGTAAGAACGTTCTACTTGATACCTTTAAAGCAGTTAGTGGTGACTATTGTGAAACGATTACCCCTGAAGGAGTTATTGTCAAATCTAGTGTTTGGCAGGCTGTCAAGCGGCTTTCCGTTTTGGCTTGTCAGTCGCTTCCACACCATCTACAAATCTGACCCCGGTAATAACCTGGGCCAGGAAACCGAATCCTCG
>Ga0163215_100358_pt1 | contig 87268 bp, 90 predicted proteins | sample SynspAceP_FD_185934 | JGI IMG/M metagenome (GOLD analysis project Ga0163215, IMG submission 185934) | Saline lake microbial communities from Ace Lake in Antarctica - Synechococcus sp. Ace-P (Hybrid Assembly) | ecosystem: Environmental > Aquatic > Non-marine Saline and Alkaline > Saline | place... | reverse complement strand
GACCAGGCCACGCACCAACATAAAGCCGATGGCGATCATCACGGGGATGGCAAACAGGATCGACAGTGGCACCGCCCAGTCGATCAGCGCCTCACCGGTTTGTTGTCCAAAGATGTCATAAATATAGGGCACTTCGATTTTCACCGGATTGCCCAGAAAATCCTTGCGCGTCTCGTCCAGCACAACATGGCTCAGCGTGAGCAGCTTGGAGAAGGTCACGGCGCAGAAGGCACCGATCATGAATAGGGCACCGTGGGCAAAGTTGACCACGCCCAGAGTGCCGAAAATCAGCGTCAGACCAAGAGCGATCAGCGCATAGGCGGATCCCTTGTCGAGGCCGTTGAGAATTTGAAGGAGAATTGCGTCCATGGTCCGTCCCATCTGTCACAAGTGCCCACACCCCCGGCCTGTTTGCGGCGGGGCGGTTGGCGGATTGCGGGCTGTTGGCTGGTGAGGTGTGAGGTGCAGGGCAGGCACACCGGCCCGCCCTGCAAAGATTGGCTGCGCTTAGGCGCCGGGGTTACACGTGCCCAGCGAGCCGCCGGCGAACTGCGGGTGATCGGGCGCATATGTGACCTGCGCCACGGGTGTGACCTCGACGATTTCCACCAGATCATATTCGTTATCGGGGGTCTCTTTACCGCGCACGACAACAACATCCTTGAAGCACTGGTGGTCGTCGGCACGGTAGAGGGTCGGGCCGTTGCCCATGCCGTCAAACTCGAAGCCCGCAAGAGCTTCTTGCACGGCGCAGGGGTTGAACGACTTGGCGCGGGTGACTGCGTCCGCATAAAGCAGCGTCTGGACGTAGCAGGTATGCGCCGCCTGGCTGGGCGGGAAGCCGAACTTGGTGCCGAAGGACTGAACGAAAGCGTTGGTGCCGGTGAACCGTGCGCCCAGCTTGTCTTCCAGCTTCCAATCCCAGTTCTGCGAGCCGAGGATGCCCTTGATGTTGGCGCCCGCACCGCGTGCCATCAGCTCGGAATAGAGCGGCACGACAATCTCGAACTTCTTGCCGTTCACTTCCAGATCGCGCAGGCCGAACTGGACCGCGTTTGTCAACGAGTTGACCATGTTGCCGCCGTAGTGGTTCAGCACCAGCACATCTGCGCCCGACTGGATCACCGGCGCGATATAGGCCGAGAAATCTGTCTGTGTCAGCGGTGTCAGCACGGAATTGACGGTTTCCCAACCCAGCGCCTCGGTGGAGGAGCGCATGGCCTCTTCCGTGGTATAGCCCCAGTTGTAATCCGCCGTCAGGTGGTAGGCTTTGCGGTCCGCGCCGTATTCGTTGATCAGGATGGGGGCAAGGGCCGCACCGGACATATACGAGTTGAAGAAATGGCGGAAGCCATTGGCCTGCTTGTCTTTACCCGTTGTATCGTTGGCATGCGTGAGGCCCGCCATAAAGATGATGCCTGCCTCCTGGCACAGCGCCTGCACGGCCACAGCCACACCGGAGGACGAGCCGCCGGAAATCATCACGGCGCCGTCTTTTTCGATCATTGACTTGGCGGCAGCGCGTGCGGCGTCCGACTTTGTCTGAGTATCGCCGGTCACATACTGGACCTTTTTGCCCAGGATGCCCGTGCCGTCCAGCGTCTTGGAGCTGAAGGTCTGCATCATGCCGCCGTCGCCCACACCGTTCAGGTGCTCTACTGCCAGCTCGAAGGCGCGCAGCTGGTCGGCACCCTCATCGGCGTAGGGGCCGGACTGTGGCACGTTAAAGCCCAGTGTGACGGTGTCGCCCTGCGGAGCATTGGTGTAGCCTGTATGGCCCTCAGCGCGCAGGTATGTCGGCAGTGCAAGGCTTGCGCCTGCTGCTGCGCCGGTCTGGATCAGACCGCGACGTGTCGGATTAAAAATTGACATGATATCCTCCCGAAAGTTTTCAAACAGGCACCCCTACCTTCTCCCGGGTGTTGGTGCTGGCACGCATTGGGTGCAAATACACTATCGGGGTATGGGGGAGGGGTCGCAACAAGGCCCTTGATTGAAAAGAAATATTTGTAAATAAATGCACATAGATATGTGGCGAGGTGTAAATTTAGTGATGTTGCAGCGCAGAAATCCACCGGATTCGACTGTAAAAAGGGCGGGACAAGACTGTGGCGCATGAGGGTCTGACCGGCAGCCGCATCCGCGAGCGCCGCGTGATGCAAGGCGTCAAGCAGGCCGATCTGGCACGCGCCATCGGGATTTCCGCCAGCTATCTCAACCTGATCGAGCACAACCGCCGCAGAATCGGGGGCAAGCTGTTGCTGGGGATCGCGGCGGCACTTGAAGTCGAGCCGCAAGCCCTGACCGATGGGGCAGAAGCTGCGTTGCTGGGCGTGCTGGGCGAGGCGGCACTGGCGGCCAATATGTCCGAACAGGACGCGCACCGCGCCGAAGCTTTTGCAGGCCGGTTTCCGGGCTGGGCCGAAGCGCTTGCCGCCAGCCAGCGCCGTGTCGCTGCACTGGAGCGCACGGTCGAGAGCCTGAGCGACCGGATGGCGCATGATCCCTATCTGGCGGATGCCATGCACGAGTTGTTGACCACCGCCGCCGCCGTCCGCTCCACCGCCGAGATCCTCGCAGGCGACGCAGGGCTGGAGCGTGAATGGCAGGACCGGTTTCACGCCAACCTTGATGCAGACAGCCGCAGGCTTGCGCGCAGTGCGCAATCACTGGTCGGATATCTGGAGCAAAGCAAGGGCGCTTCTGCGGCAGGTAAATCGCCACAAGAAGAAGTGGAAGCCTATCTGGCCGCGCAGGCCTTCCATTTCCCGCAACTGGAAGGGGGCGAGGCGACCGTTTCTGTGGATGCAATGTTGCACCAGAGCGGGGAAGAGATGTCGGAGGCTGCGCGGTTTATCCTGCGCGGTGTGCTGGAGCAAGTTCATGAGGACGCGAGCGCCCTGTCGCTGGAGGCTTTGCAGGGGGCTGTCGATCAGGAGGGCGTGCAGCCCGTCGCGCTGGCGCGCCGTTTTACGGTGCCCGTGGCGCTGATGCTGCGCAGGTTGGCGGCTTTGCCCACGCTGGGGGCCGGGCTGGTGGTCTGCGACCGCTCCGGCACGGTGATCTTCCGCAAATCCGTAGACGGATTCTCTGTGCCACGGTTTGACAGCTGTTGCCCGCTCTGGCCGCTGTTTGCAGCCCTTGCCGCCCCCGGCGCGGTCCTGCGCGAGCGGGTGGGCCAGTTGGGGCGCGGGCAGATGCAGTTTGATGCCTATGCCACCACCGAACTGGGGGCTGCCTATGAATATAATACGCCTGTGCCTGCACGTGGTGTGATGCTGCTGCTGGCGGCCCCTGCGGGTGATGCCGACATGCCGGTGCGCGCGGTAGGGGCGACTTGCCGGATCTGCCCGCTGGAGCGGTGTCCGGCGCGGCGTGAACCCTCGATCATGGTATAGGGACTGTACCTTACGTTTTGACACCAAGGGCGGAAGGGTGCATCGTATCAGGGAGATACAGATGCAGGCGTGGCGCAAGATCATGCCGCAGATGTACCGTGGGGGGAGGACGCCTGGATGGGCAAACACGTCGTGTTGGTGGAGGACGAGACCAATATCGCCGAAGCGATCCGCTTTTTGCTCAGCCGTGAAGGCTGGCGGGTGGAGACCTTGGCTAATGGCGGCAATGCTGCCGAGGTTATTCGCGCAGCCAAGCCGGATCTGCTGATGCTGGATGTGATGCTGCCCGGCAAGACCGGTTTCGAGATTTTGGCAGAGCTGCGGCGCGATGATGCGCTGGTCGGTATGCCGGTGCTGATGCTGACGGCGCGCGGTCAGGCGCGCGACCGCGAGATGGCGCTGCAAGCAGGTGTCAGCCGGTTTATGACCAAACCCTTTTCAAACGCTGAAATGCTGATGGCGGTGCGCGAGTTGACCGCAGGCCGCGTCACCTGATGCCCGAGGCGCGGCTGTTTCTGGAGCGGCGCAGCTACCGCCGCCGCCGGATTATGGACGCGGTGCGGATGTTGCCGTTTTTGTGTGCGCTGTTGTGGATGGTGGTGCCTGCCATGTGGCCGGATGGCACGGGCGATGCCGCCCCGACCGCACTGTCTGTTGCCCTGCGCTATGTCTTTGTGATCTGGCTGTTGGCCATCACTGCCTCATTTGCGCTGTGGCGCCGCACCCGTTTCGAGGAAGAAGCGGGCGAAGCGAAAGCCCCAAGCCCCAAAAGAGGACCCAAAGCAGCAGAGCCTGACGCCTGATGGTCAGCCTCAATCAACTGATTGCGGTTTGTCTGGTCTATGTGGCGGGTCTGTTTCTGGTGGCCTTTCTGGCAGAGCGTGCGGCGTTGCGGGGCAAGGGCGGCTGGCTGCTCCGCTCGCCGCTGGTGTATACGCTGTCGCTGTCGATCTATTGCACGGCGTGGACGTTTTACGGTGCTGTGGGCTATGCCGCGCGCTCGGGACTGGAATATGTGACGATCTATCTGGGGGCGTCACTGGTGATGATTGGCTGGTGGTGGGTGTTGCGCCGTCTGGTGCGGATCGGACGCGCACAGCGGGTCACGTCCGTGGCGGATCTGATTTCCGCGCGCTATGGCAAATCCAACCTGCTGGCGGTGATGGTCACGGTCATGGCAGTGGTGGGGGTGACCCCTTATATCGCACTGCAATTGCAATCAGTGACCCTGTCGGTGTCGATTTTTGCGGCCACCGAGGTGCGCAGCGGGCAGGGCGCGCAGATCAACGACAATGCGGCTTTCTGGGTTGCGGCGGGGCTGGCGGTGTTTACGCTGCTCTTCGGCACCCGCAACCTGAACGCAAACGAGCGTCACCACGGCGTCGTTATTGCAGTGGCCGTCGAGGCGGTGGTCAAGCTGGTGGCACTGGTGGCCGTCGGGGTGTTTGTGGTCTGGGGGGTTGCGGGGGGTGTGGCCGATACGGTCGCCCGCATTGATGCCTCTCCGATCAGTACGTGGCACACGGGCGGCGGGCGCTGGACCGCGCTGATTGTGCTGTCTGCGGCGGCGCTGGTTTGCCTGCCGCGCATGTTTCAGGTGATGGTGGTCGAGAATGACGACGAGCGGCATCTGCAAATCGCCAGCTGGGCTTTTCCGCTGTACCTGATGGCAATCAGCCTGTTTGTGGTACCGATTGCCGTGATCGGGCTGGAGCTGATGCCCGCAGGCGCCAACCCCGATCTTTATGTGCTGTCCGTCCCGCTGAGTCAGGGGCAAAACGGGCTGGCGATGCTGGCGTTTCTGGGCGGGTTTTCATCCGCCACCTCGATGGTGATTGTGGCGACACTGGCGCTGAGCACGATGATGTCGAACCATATTGTGATGCCGCTGTGGCTCAACCTGACCAAGGCGGGGGCGACGCAATCGGGCGATGTACGCACGGTAGTGATCCGCGCGCGGCGGTTGTCGATCATGCTGATCATCTCGCTGGGCTATCTTTACTACCGCGCCTCTGGCGGGTCGGGCGCGCTGGCGGCGATTGGTCTGATTTCCTTCGGGGGCGTCGCACAGTTTTTGCCTGCCCTGTTGGGCGGGATTTTCTGGCGCGGGGCCACGCGCACCGGCGCTGTGGCGGGCTTGAGCATCGGGTTTTCTATCTGGATGTACACAATGTTGTTGCCCAGTTTCGGGCCGGATGCGGCGCTGTCGGCAAGGGTGTTCGAGCAGGGGCCGCTGGGCCTTGGCTGGCTGCGCCCGCAGGCGTTGTTCGGGATCACCGGGCTGGACCCCACGGTGCATGCGGTCTGGTGGAGCCTGTCGTTGAATATGCTGCTGTTCTTTGTGGTGTCTATTTTCAGCTTTCCGACCCCGCTGGAGCGGTTGCAGGGCGCGCAATTTGTGAACGTGTTTGATCATTCGTCAGGGCCTGCACATGGCTGGTCCGCGTCGCAGGGGCGCACGGAAGATTTGATGATCATGTCCCAGCGTATTCTGGGTGCTGCCGAAGCGCAGGCGTTTTTCAGACGCGAGGCCGTACAGCAAGGGCGCATGGGGGTGCCGCCCGTGCCCACCCCCGAATTTGTGCAGGCGCTGGAGCGGGAACTGGCGGCCTCGGTGGGGGCGGCGACGGCGAACGCGATGATCGGGCAGATCATTGGTGGGCAGGCAATCTCGGTCGAGGATCTGATGGCGGTGGCGGACGAATCTGCGCAGATACTAGAATACTCCAGCAGGCTGGAAAGCAAATCGCGCCAATTGGCCGAGACGGCGCAGGAGCTGGGGCTGACGAATGAAAAACTGACGCAGTTGTCATTGCAAAAGGACAGTTTCCTGAGCCAGATCAGCCACGAGTTACGCACGCCGATGACCTCTATCCGGTCATTTTCGGAAATTCTGCGCGATATGGAGGGGCTGAGTGCGGCGGAGAAGACCCGCTATGCCTCCATCATCCATTCCGAGACAATCCGCCTGACGCGGCTGCTGGATGATCTGCTGGATCTGTCGGTGCTGGAGAACGGGCAGGTCTCGCTGAATGTGCAGCAGACCAACCTGCATGATGTGATCGAACGGGCCGTGACAACCGCGCAAGCGAGTTCGGCGCGCAAGCTGGACATCCGCCGCAAACCGCGCAGCGAAGGGGTGGCACTGTTCACTGATGGTGACCGTCTGGCGCAGGTGTTCATCAATATTGTGACAAATGCGATCAAATATTGTGATGCGCCCGTGCCGGTGCTGAGCATCGCCGTTCGCAGGCACGACGAGGATGTGATTATTGCATTTACCGATAACGGCAGCGGCATTCCGGTTGATGGCCACAATCTCGTTTTCGAGAAGTTCGCCCGTCTGGGCAACGGTGATGCGGAGGGTGCAGGCCTGGGCCTGGCGATCTGCCGCGAGATTATCACGCGGCTGGACGGTGAGATCAGCTATGTTGCGCACAGCAGCGGTGGCAGCTTTGAAGTGCGTCTGATGCGGGGTGTTTTGCTTGAAAAAGGGCATAGATTGTTGCCGGTATCATCGTCGGTATAAAGGTGCTGGTAACCATTCCTCTATACGAACTTTGTGAAAGAGGCCCGAAATAACGGTGATCCGCAGAGGGGCTATGGCACCCGTGCGGATGAACCGCAGGGCGCTGATACAAGGACAAGGGTGCAAATGGACGCGGAGCGTACGATATCACTGGTGCAGCGCAAGGCGCGCACAGGCCGCGACGCACAGGCCGCGCGCGCGATGTCGTTGGCGCGTGCCCTGCGACTGACGGCGGCAAAGCAGGCCGACCGTCTGATGGGGCTGGCGCTTGCTGTTCTTGGCGTGACCCGCAAAACAATCATTGCGCAGGATATCGCAGAATGTTTCAACGGGTCTTCGCTTGTGCTGTTGATGGATGGCCCGGGAACACGGGGTGCAGCGGTGGTGCTGGACTCGGTGGTGGTGACGGGACTGATCCAGCAACAAACGATGGGCAGGGTGACATCGGTGCCCGAAGGCGAGGCGGCGCGCCGGCATACGTCAACAGATGCTGCCCTTTGCTCGCCTTTTGTAGAGGCGGTGTTGAGTGGTGCTGCCATACTGCCCGAAGAAGCGGCGGACCGTGATCTGTTGCACGGCTACCGCTTTGGTGTTTGGGCAAACGAGCCACGTCAGGCGCAGCTGGCGCTGGATGCGCCGTCCTATCAGCTGATCGAGTTGACGCTGGATCTGGCAGCGGGTGCGCGGGCCGGCAAGATGCTGTTGATTGTGCCAGACCCTGTCCGCCCCGCTTTTGAGCCAGAGACGGAGGGCGAGGATGCCCCTGCGCAGGGGCGTCCTAAATTGCTGGCTGAAAATGTGCTGGGTCTGCGAGCGGAGCTGACAATCGCACTGACGCGTTTGAAGCTGCCGTTGCAAAAGGTGACGGCGCTGCGTGTGGGGGATGTGCTGGATCTTGATCTGTCCAGTATGGCGCAGGCGCTGGTGCTGGACACGAACGGCCACGCGATCAGCCGTGGCACTTTGGGCCAGATCGACGGCATGCGTGCGCTCCAGGTTGAACAGCAAAAGACCTATGCGCAACCGGAGCCGCGGCGCCGTGCGTCAGACCGTGACGGGCTGGACCTGCCGGATGTAACGGCAGCACCTGTGCAGCAGGACCGGCGCGCGGCCCCAGCGGCCCCTGCGCCGGATATTCCACGCCTGTCGGATGTTGATATTTTCGGAAATCTGGACGATTTGCCAAACCTGCCGGAGATGGAGGAACAAGACGAATGGGAGCAAGCACCTGACAAGGATGCCCGTGAGGACCATTTGAAACAAGCGGGATGGTAGTGGAGCTGGCCCCTCAGGGCGCGTGCTGTTCCAGATAACCGCGCATATTTTCAATATCATAGCCGGCGGATTGCGCGGCTGACAGAATGTCATCGGCAGATTGCGCGCCGGCTTGCCCCAAAGCCCATGCAATGCACGAGCGGGTGCCGGAGGCACAATAGGCCAGTGTGACACCATCTTGGTCCAGGCCTATTTCGCGGTTACGCGAGATAACCTCGTCGGTCATCGTGGCATGCGTCAAAGGTTGCAGGGCAAATTCAAGTCCCGCAGCCCTTGCGGCAGCTTCAATGGCTGCTGCGCCAAAGGCAGGCGGCACTTCCTCGTCCGGGCGGTTGCACAAGATGCGTGTGATGCCCGCCGCCTTATAGGCTGCCATCAAATCAGGCGAGAGTTGCGGGGCAACATAATAGCGGGGGGTGAGTTGTCTGATATCCATGAGGCACATCTACATCCATGCGGTGCAGCTGTCCAGAACGCGGTAGGGAAGAGAGTGTATTACTCGGCAAGAAATCAGCCCAGAAAAATCCCGATTATCACAATCATCAAGCCGATCACCGATAAAAATAATGCACTCAGATTAAGAGGGACCACTTTTTTCAATTCGTCCCGCATTGCTGCGTCATCAAGGCCCGCCCGTTTGGCGCGGCTGACGCGCACTATGCAATACATCAACCCTGCCAACCCGAGTAGGGACACTGCAGTGCCCCCCCAGATGAGCACGTCGAACGAAGAGGGATCATGTGTTTCCATAGACATCAGATAGGATAATCCGGCACGCGCGGCAAGAGCACCTTGCAGGGCATTTACGGGCGCGGTAGCAAGGCGCCTCACACCCCGACGCGGCCCCCGCACTACGCCGAGCAGTATAAGGAAAAGCCCATGAGCGATTACAGCACCAATCCAGTCTCTGCCGAGGATACGATTGGCGATGCCAATTATAAGGTCACTGCCACCGAGCTGCGCCAGTTCGTGGAGCGGATCGAGCGTCTGGACGCCGAGAAGAAGGACCTCGCCGAGCAGCAAAAAGAAGTGATGGCCGAAGCCAAAGGGCGCGGTTATGACACCAAAATTTTGCGCAAAATTATTGCCCTGCGCAAGCGCGAGCCGAACGACATCGCCGAAGAAGAGGCGGTATTGGACATGTACAAAGAAGCCTTGGGCATGTCCTGAGAGCTTTTCGGGTGAGGCTGGGATGAAACGGTGCTTGCACGCAGGCGTCCCCGCCCCTAGAAGAACACAAATTTTTTCCTTTTTCGTCCGCACGTAAAACGTGCGGCCAAACGCTATGGAGCACACATGCAGGTCAAAGAGACGCTTAACGAAGGTCTGAAACGCGGCTATACCATCACCCTCACAGCCGTAGAGCTGGATACAAAGGTGAATGAGAAGCTGAAAGAAGCCCAGTCCGAAGTCGAGATGAAGGGTTTCCGCAAAGGCAAAGTGCCGATGGCGCTGCTCAAAAAGCAGTTTGGCCCGAAGGTTTTGGGCGAAGCGATGCAGGAAGCCATCGATGGTGCGATGAACGATCACTTCGAGTCGACCGGCGACCGTCCTGCGATGCAGCCCGACGTGAAAATGACCAATGATGACTGGAAAGAAGGCGACGAAGTCGAGGTCGCGATGGCCTACGAAAAACTGCCCGCGATTCCCGAAGTTGATCTGACCAAAATCAAGCTCGAGAAGATGGTTGTGAAGGCAGACGAGGCGTCGATCGACGAAGCGCTGGCGTCACTGGCCGCAACCGCTCAGGATTTCAAAGCCCGCAAGAAAGGCTCCAAGGCCAAAGACGGCGATCAGGTTGTGATGGATTTCCTCGGCAAGGTCGACGGTGAGCCCTTCGAGGGCGGCTCTTCCGAGGATTATCCGCTGGTTCTGGGCTCCAACTCGTTCATTCCGGGGTTTGAAGAGCAGCTGGTCGGCGTGAAAGCCGAAGAAGTTAAAGACGTCACGGTGAACTTCCCTGACGAATATCAGGCCGCGCATCTGGCGGGCAAGGAAGCCGTGTTCACCTGCACCATCAAAGAGGTGAAGGAAGCTGTTGCCGCCGAGATCAACGACGAGATGGCGGCAAAGTTCGGCGCCGAGGATCTGGCTGCGCTGAAAGTGCAGATTGGCGAGCGTCTGGAAGCGGAATATGTCGGTGCATCGCGCGCCATCATGAAGCGTGGTCTGCTCGACGCGCTGGACAAGATGGTCGATTTCGATCTGCCGCCGTCCTTACTGGACGCGGAAGCGGGCCAGATTGCCCACCAGCTGTGGCATGAGGACAACCCTGATGTTGAAGGCCACGATCACCCCGAGATCGAGACCACGGACGAGCACAAAAAACTGGCCGCGCGCCGCGTGCGTCTGGGTCTGCTGTTGGCAGAGCTGGGTCAGAACGCCGAAGTGCAGGTGACCGATGCCGAGATGACGCAAGCGATCATGAACCAGGCGCGTCAGTACCCTGGTCAGGAACGCCAGTTCTTTGAGTTTGTGCAGAACAACCAGCAGATGCAGCAGCAGATGCGCGCACCGATCTTTGAAGACAAGGTTGTGGATTATGTGTTCGCACAGGCCACTGTGACCGACAAAGAAGTCTCCAAGGACGATCTGCAAAAGGCAATCGAGGCGCTGGACGAAGAGTAAGCTCTAGCATCTTGTCGATATGCGAAGGGCCGCCTGATTGGGTGGCCCTTTTGCGTTGCGGGGAGGGGGTTCAGCCTTTTCTCAGGCCGGTCTCGACCAGAAGGCCGCGCCGCTTGGCCTCGTAATAATAGCCGCTTGAATACCACTTCACAGCCGTATCTTGACTGCCGTCCGATACCAACCACGCGCCGCGCAGATATTTCACCGCATATTTCAGGTTTGTGTCTGCGTTCAGCAGATCATTGGGTGCGCCGGTAAATCCCATGCCGCGTGCAGTTTGCGGCAGGATTTGCAGCAGGCCATAGTAGGGTCCATTGCGGGCGGCGGGGTTGTGGGTGCTCTCGCGGATGGCGAGGCGGTGCACGAGGGTGCGGGGCACTTTGTATTGGTCCGCCCAGTGGTTGATAGAGGCGCGCAGGGCCATTGTCTCGTTCCGGTGCAGGGGGATGTTGAGGGAAGCCTGATCGGGCTGGGTTGCCATGGCTTCGGTTTGCGGTGTGGAGCAGGCAGCAAGGGCAGCAGCAGCGCCCGTCAGCAAGAAGTGGCGGCGGTTCAGAAATGGCATTAAGGCAGTCCGGATTGTTTCAATTCCGTCATCAGTGGAAGGGTTTTTATGCTACGGCAAGAGGGCGGTAATCTGTGGGCAAAGGTTTGCCGATGTACGGATTTGACGGGGCGGCGCAGGTAGAAACGCAAAACGCCGCGCAGAGGACTGCGCGGCGTTTCAACCATCATGGAGAGCGACAGTTTAGTCTTTGGATGCAGGCGCGTCGTAGTCTTCTTCGCCTGCTGCACCGATGTCGTCAAACAGCTCGGAAATCTCGAAATCGGCTGCGGCTTCTTCTTCCGCTGCCAGTTCCTGAATTGATTTGCCTGCGGCTTGCAGTTCGGCTTCTTCGGGGGAACGGGCTACGTTCAACTCGATTGTCGCTTCAACCTCGGGGTGCAGGATGACCTGTACCGCGTGGATGCCCAGATATTTGATGGGTGCTGTCAGAACAACCTGCTTGCGGTCAACGGTGAAGCCTTCGGCAGTGGAGGCTTCGGCCGCGTCACGGGTGGTGACGGAACCGTACAGCGCACCAGAGTCGGAGGCGGAGCGAATCACAACAAACTGCTGGCCGTTGAGCTTGGCAGCCATTGCTTCGGCTTCGGTCTTGGTCTCGAGGTTCTGGACCTCAAGCTGTGCTTTCTGGCCCTCGAAAGCCTGGATGTTGGCTTTGGAAGCCGACAGCGCTTTTTTCTGGGGCAGCAGGTAGTTGCGTGCGAATCCGGATTTGACGTCGACGACGTCGCCCATCTGGCCCAGTTTGGCAACGCGCTGGAGAAGGATAACTTGCATGATCTTTGCTCCTTATTTCACTGCGTAGGGCAGCAGGGCGAGGAAGCGGGCGCGTTTGATGGCACGGGCCAGTTCACGCTGCTTTTTCGCAGAAACTGCGGTGATACGGGACGGCACGATCTTGCCACGCTCGGAGATGTAGCGTTGCAGCAGACGTGTGTCTTTGTAGTCAATCGCCGGTGCATTGTCGCCCGAGAAGGGGCATACTTTGCGGCGGCGGAAAAATGGTTTCGTAGCCATGGGTTAGTGTCCTTTCAACTGCTCAAAAATCAACGGCGTTCACGGCGCTCTGGGCGCTCGTCACGTTTTTGCATCTGGACGGAGGGCAGCTCTTTGTGCGCGTCCATCTTGATGGTCAGAACGCGCATGACATCGTCATGCAGGCGCATCAGACGCTCCATCTCCTGCACGGCGGCTGCCGGTGCATCGGAGCGCAGGAAGGCATAGTGGCCCTTGCGGTTCTTGTTGATTTTATAGGCCATCGTTTTGACGCCCCAATACTCGCTGTCCACGAGTGTCCCGCCGTTGTCAGTCAGGACGGTGCCGAAATGTTCGATCAGGCCTTCGGCTTGTGTATTGGACAAGTCCTGGCGTGCGATCATGACATGCTCATATAGCGGCATGTGTGCTCCACTTATTATCAAGGCGCATTTCATAGACGGGGCATAGACCTTTGCGGCCCTGTCACGAGAGTCTGCGCGGTTAAACCGATCTGCAAAGGAAGTGTCGATATACACCCTTTAGCGTCTGGTGCAAGCCGTCATGGGCGGGCGGATCTGCGTATGATGCGCAGCGCCCTGCGGATGCCCGCCTTGCGCCCTGTTTTGGCCCTGTTTGTCCGTCATTGATTAACCATACATCAGGAGACGACGCTTATGACTGTCATTACAGATTACGCATTTGAACGCATGCCGGTGACGGGCGTGGTTCATGTTTTGGATGCCTCGCGGATGCTGCTGCGTATGGCGTTGCGGTTTGCGACACTGTGCAGTGTATTGGTCGCAGTCTTTATCTGGCTGGCCCCCGGAGCGACATGGGAAAGCGAAGTCATGTTGTTCAAGCTGGCCCTTTCTGTCGCATCGGGACTGGTTGCGGTCGCATGCTGGCAGGCTGCGGCACCGCCTTTGCCGCCCACAGTTGAAGTTGACGTGGCCGCGGGCGAAGTGCGTTTGGTGCGCGAAGGCGCGCCCGCAGCAACCCGTCTGGTCAAGCGGTGCGCCTTTGCCGATTTGCAGGTTGTCGAATTGAAGGGTGCAACATCGCCTTTTGGGAGAAAGGCGGGCATCTGCTGGCCGAGATTACCCTGAGCAATGCAACGGCCCATGTCGTTTTGCTGCGTGCATTGCGCACTGCGGGCAAGCTGGACTGACGTGCGTCAGCGCGCATTACACTTAAACACCGTGCGTCAACGCGCACGATATGTTGATCCTTACGGGATTGAGAAATTCTCAGATTTCGCCATATAGATGGGGTAGTAAACCCAATATGGAGCACTCCGATGAAATCTCTCGTCCTCGCAGCCCTGCTGTCTGCCACTGCCTCACTTGCTCTGGCTGCTGAAAAATACACACTGGATTCCAGCCACAGCCAGGTTGTATTTTCCTACAACCACCTTGGCTTTTCCACGACATACGGCATGTTCTCGGGCTTTGAGGGCGAGATCATGTTTGATCAGGAAACACCGGCCAATTCGACTGTAAGTGTCTCCATGCCGACAAAATCCATGTTTACCGGCTGGGAAAAGCGCGACGCGCATTTCATGTCCGATGATTTCTTCGGTGCTGCCGACGAAGACATGATCACATTCACCTCCACCGCGATCGAGCTTACAGGCGACGAGACTGCCAAGATCACCGGCGATCTGACCATGAACGATGTGACCAAATCTGTTGTTCTGGACGCCAAGCTGAACAAGACGGGCGATCATCCGATGGCGGGCAAGGCATGGGCCGGCTTTGATGCCACCACCACGCTGCTGCGGTCTGATTTCAACGTTGATGCCTTTGCGCCGAACGTGGGCGACGAAGTTAACGTGATGATCTCGCTGGAAGCGATGAAAGCAGAATAAGCTTTCTGCGATTTTCGGATGGGGCCGCGGGAAGTATGCTTCGCGCGGCCTTTTTTATTCCGGTCTAGTCTGCGCTTTTGCGCGTAGCCGTCAGCGCCAGCGTCACGCCCACCTCGAACCCCAGCGCGCTTTCGTCGGCCATGTTGTCGCCAATGCCGAAGCTGCGCCGGTCCAGCGTGATCTCTGCCGACATTTTTGCTTCTTCACCCAGCGTTGACAGGCGGAAGGGCAGGCTGAGAGGCACAGTCCGGTCTTTTATGGTCAGAGTACCTTCGGCCATGAAGCCGTCTACGCCGGTGATCAGGTCTGCCCTGAAGGTGGCCGTGCCGAACTGCGTGGCATCAAAGTAATCCGGTCCCATCGCCTGATCCGTGACAGACCCGAGTGTGAGCGAGGGGATGGCTATTTTCACCTCGACAGCACCGGAGGGGCCACTGATCATATCCGGCTGAAAGGTGATGTCTGCGGTCCAGTCGGCAAAGCTGCCCTGCACCGTGCTGCCAAACTGGGTGACAGCAAGGGTGATGGTGCCGCTTTGGACGGTCCAGTCAGAGGTGACTTCTTCAAGTTGAGCAGCGGGCGGCACTGTGCCTGATGCTTTGCCGGCATAGAGGCCAAATGCCCCCGCAGCCGACAGTGCAATCACCCAGAGCGCCATAGCGGCCCCAAGTGGCAGAAAGCTGTGGCGCGCAGGCGGCAGCGGGGCAAGATCGGGCGCGCCCGTGATCATGCGGCGCAGGGTGGCATCTTTGTCGACGATTTTGTGCTTTACCGCCCCCGCGATGTGCAGCAGCAGCGAGACGACCAGTACCTTGCCCAAGACCCAGTGCAGGCCGGCGGTGGCGGCTGCGAGGGGGTCGGATTTGGGCACCAGCGGCAGGTTCTGGCCGAAGGGCCACCAGATCGGCGCGAATCCGGTGGTGGCGGCGTGGTGGACCCAGCCCGACAGGGGCACCAGCACCAGCGAGCCATAGAGCAGCCAGTGCACGGTTTCGGCGGCGAAGGTCTCGAGTGTGCGTGCGGGATGCAGGGGGGCGGGTTTGGTCTGGCGGATCGCCCAGAGGATGCGCAACAGGGCCACGAAAAAGACGGTGACGCCCAGAGTTTTATGCATCGAGAAGAGCCATGCCTTGCGCGCCAGCTGTTCTGACGTGTCATAGGGCATATCATTGGCGATGACGCCCAGCGGAATCAGCGTGAGGATCAGAAGGGCGGTCAGCCAGTGAAAGCCGCGCGTGACGCTGCCGTAGGTTGTGTTGGTGTTGGATCGGGCCATGGGAGTCTCCGGATAGGCGTTGCACTATATCTATTCTCTCGCGCGGTCAGGGCAATGGCCGTCTGCGCGCAGGCTTTGTGCGCTCTTGTGAGACAGGGCGCGCTTCGCTACACCGTTTTGCACATATTAAGGGGTCTAACATGAGCACAGCATTCGTATTTCCCGGTCAGGGCGCACAAACCATCGGCATGGGCCGTGATCTGGCAGAGGTCTATCCGGCAGCACGTGCCGTCTTTGACGAGGTGGACGATGCGCTTGGCGAAAAGCTGAGCACGCTGATCTGGGAGGGCGATATCGACACACTTACCCTGACGGAAAACGCGCAGCCTGCGCTGATGGCCACGTCAATGGCTGCGATGCGCGCGTTGGAGGCGGAGGGGATTTCTGTGACCCGGGCGGCGTTTGTTGCGGGGCACAGTCTGGGCGAGTATTCCGCGCTCTGTGCGGCAGGGGTGTTTACGCTGGCGGATACGGCGCGCCTGCTGCGGATCCGCGGGCGGGCGATGCAATCGGCTGTGCCCGTGGGGCAGGGGGCGATGGCGGCCATTCTGGGGCTGACGGCCGAGGAGGTAGCGGAGCTGGCCGAGGAGGCGGCGCAGGGCGATGTCTGCCAGCTGGCGAACGAGAACGATCCGACGCAGAACGTGATTTCGGGCAGTGTGGCGGCTGTGGAGCGGGCGATTGCGATGGCCAAAGGCAAGGGCGCCAAGCGCGCGCTGCCACTACCGGTGTCGGCGCCGTTCCACTGTGCGCTGATGCAGCCTGCGGCGGACGAGATGGCGAAGGCTTTGGCAGCCGTGAAGCTGGCTGATCCGATCGTGCCGCTGGTGGCGAATGTGCTGGCAGCGAGTGTGAGCACCGCTGACCCGATTGCGCAATTACTGGTGGATCAGGTGACGGGCCGCGTGCGCTGGCGGTCTTCGGTTGAGTGGATGGTCGAACAAGGCGTGACCGAGTTCTGGGAGATTGGCGCGGGCAAGGCGCTGTCGGGGATGATCCGGCGGATTCACAAGGACGCTGTGTTGCGCAATGTGGGTGTTGCGGCGGATGTGGCAGCAGCGCTTGAGGCGTAAGGTTTTAGAAGGATTAGGTATATGTTTGATTTGACGGGTAAAAATGCACTGATTACGGGTGCTTCGGGTGGCATTGGTGCGGATATTGCGCGGGCTTTGCATGCGCAGGGCGCTGCGGTCGGGCTGTCGGGCACGCGGGTTGAACCGCTTGAGGCGCTGGCGTTGGAGCTGGGCAGCCGCGCGCATGTGTTGCCCTGCAACCTGAGCGATATGGAAGCGGTCAAGGCCCTGCCGAAAGCAGCGGCAGAGGCGATGGGATCGGTGGATATTCTGGTGAATAACGCAGGCATCACACGCGATAACCTCTTCATGCGCATGTCGGATGATGAGTGGCAGTCTGTGCTGGATGTGAACCTGACGGCGACGTTCCAGCTGTGCAAAGGCGTGATGCGCAGCATGATGAAGGCGCGTTGGGGCCGGATTGTGAACATCTCCAGCATCGTGGGGGCCACGGGAAATCCGGGGCAGGCGAATTATGCGGCCTCCAAGGCGGGGTTGATCGGGATGTCTAAATCGCTGGCTTATGAGGTGGCGAGCCGTGGGATCACCGTGAACGCGGTGGCGCCCGGATTTATCGCAACTGCGATGACCGACAAACTGACGGACGAGCAGAAATCAGGCATCATGGGGCAAATTCCTGCGGGCCGGATGGGCACGCCCGACGAGATTGCCAGCGCCGTCGTTTATCTGGCCAGTGTTGAGGCGGCTTACGTCACTGGGGCGACCTTGCATGTGAATGGCGGCATGGCCATGTTGTGACAGCACTTGCTAAAGCGTTTGCGAAGCGCGCATCATATGCTAAAGGGTGCGCAGATTATCCGGACGATATCTAAAGACGGGCGCTTGATGTGACCCGCGCCTTGTGCGAGCAAGGAAAACGAGCCGCCCCCGATAAGGGGCATCTTCTGGCCCATCTGCCTAGGCGGATGTACAGAAACCCAAAAGGGGCCAACAGCCCGATGAGTAAGGACTTTTAGTATGAGCGACGTTGCAGACCGCGTTAAGAAAATTGTTGTCGAGCACCTTGGTGTTGAAGAAGATAAAGTTGTTGAAAACGCATCGTTTATCGACGATCTGGGTGCAGACAGCCTCGACACCGTAGAGCTGGTGATGGCATTCGAAGAAGAATTCGGCATCGAAATTCCCGATGACGCTGCCGAGAACATCCAGACGTTCGGTGACGCGGTCAAGTTCATCAACGAAGCATCCTAAGCTTCGGTTGTCCGGCTGCGGTCGGCGGTAAAATTCTTGAACGGCGCTTTGATCTGCGGATCGGCGCCGTTTTTGATTCTGGGGACGGTTTTGCCTTGTTCATGGCAACGCGCTGCGGCAGGTCTGGCGGTCTGATCCTTATTCCAGAGCTGGAGCGCCTTGTCGCATGTCCCGTGCCATTCCTACTATCAATACATCTTCTGTAACCCTGCGCGGTATGCGTGCGGAGGATTTTGCGCGGTTTGCCGAAATTTGGGCGACCCCCGAAGTGGTGAGCCATATCCGGAGTCAGCCGTGGACGCGGGCGCGCAGTTGGGATGCGTTTTTGCGCAACGCAGGGCACTGGCAGATTGCGGGATTCGGACAGTGGGGCATCCAGATTCACGGGCACAAGGAGCTGGCGGGGCAGACGGGTTTCTTCTTCGGCTCGCGGGGCCTGGGCGATGACTTTGATCCCTATCCCGAAGCGGGCTGGGTTCTGGCACCCGAGCATCAGAACAGGGGCTATGGCCGCGATGCGGCGGGGGCGGCGCATGACTGGTTTGACCGGATCGTCGCGGGGCGGACGGTATGTATCGTCACGCCCGACAACGAGGGATCGTTGCGGGTGGCGGAGAAGCTGGGCTACCAGCCGCTGCGCGATGCGGTGATTGACGGCGATGCGGTGTTGTTGATGACGCGCAAGGGGCCGCCGGTTTGATATGCCGCTTGTGGAGGTCAGCGGTATTCGTACGCGCCTGACGCCAGAGACTTGAATAATGGGCTGCCCGCAAGGTATAGCCGAAACCAATAGTTTTACACTAAAGGGCAGGGCATATGCGCAGAGTGGTCGTTACGGGATTGGGTTTGGTCACACCGTTGGCTGACGGGGTCGAGGAAAGCTGGAAGCGGATTCTGGATTGCCAGTCGGGCGCGGGGCCGATTACGGTGTTTGATGCCAGCAATTGTGTGACGCAATATGCCTGCGAAGTGCCTTTGGGCGACGGAACAAACGGCACGTTCAACGCCGACGCCTATATGGCCCCCAAGGACCAGCGCAAGGTGGATACCTTTATTTTGTTCGGCATGGCGGCGGCGCAGCAGGCGATCGAGGATTCCGGCTGGATGCCAGAAGATACGCCGAGCCTTGAGCGCACAGGTGTGCTGATCGGATCGGGTATTGGCGGGTTGAATTCGATTGCGAATACGGCTGTGATGATGGCCGAAAAGGGCCCGAAGCGGGTCAGCCCGTTCTTTGTACCCGGCGCGCTGATCAACCTGATCTCGGGTCAGGTTTCCATTAAATACGGATTTAAAGGGCCGAACCATTCGGTTGTGACGGCCTGTTCTACAGGTGCGCATGCGATTGGTGATGCGAGCCGTCTGATCATGTTCGGCGATGCGGATGTGATGGTTGCGGGCGGCGCTGAAGCTGCGATTTGCGAGATTGGCATTGCGGGTTTCAACGCCTGCAAGGCGCTGAGCACCAAGCGGGGAGATGACCCCAAAAAGGCCAGCCGCCCCTATGATGCGGACCGTGACGGGTTTGTCATGGGTGAGGGGGCGGGCATTGTGGTGCTGGAAGAATACGAGCATGCAAAGGCGCGCGGTGCCAGGATCTATGCGGAAGTCGTCGGCTATGGCCTGTCGGGTGATGCCTATCACATTACAGCGCCCTCCGAGACGGGTGAGGGCGGCGAGCGGTCCATGCGCTCCGCGCTGCGGCATGCGGGGCTGGAGCCGAAGGACATTGATTATATCAACGCGCATGGGACCTCGACGATGGCGGATACCATCGAGTTGGGCGCGGTGGAGCGGATGATGGGCGCGCATGCGGACAAGGTGACGATGTCTTCGACCAAGTCTGCCACAGGGCATTTGCTGGGGGCTGCGGGGGCGATCGAGGCGATATTCTCGATCCTGGCGATCCGCGACCAGATTGCGCCACCGACGATCAATCTGGATAATCTGGCGGTCGAGACGAAGATTGATCTGGCCGCAAATGCGCCGGTCAAGCGCGAGATCAAAGTGGCGTTAAGTAATTCTTTCGGTTTTGGTGGCACCAATGCGAGTGTTCTGTTCCGGAAGGTCGAATAAATGTGGCGTCATGTTGCTGCCAATGCGATCACCTTTCTGATGGTCGTGCTGTTTTTAACAGGCGGGCTGATCATCTGGGGTAAAGGCCAGTATGACGCGCCCGGTCCGCTGACGCAGGCTGTTTGTGTACAGGTTGAAAGCGGGAGCAACATGCGCCGTGTGAGCCAGAATCTGGCCGAGCAGGGGGCTGTCAGCTCGGCTGCGATATTCCGGATTGGTGCGGATTACGAAGAAAAGACCGGCAGTTTGAAGGCGGGAAGTTTTTTGATCGAGCCTGAAACGGCGATGCGCGATATTGTCGATGTGATTACGCGTGGCGGGGCCAGCACCTGCGGCACCGAGATTGTCTACCGCATCGGGGTGAACCGTGTGAGCGTTCAGGTGCGCGAGCTGGATCCTGCCACCAATAAGTTCGCAGAGCTGGCGCAGTTCGATCAAGACACGGGCGAGGTGCCTGCCGCCTACACACAGACGCGTGATCAGGCGGACGTGCGGTTTCGTGTAGCGGTGGCCGAGGGGGTGACCAGCTGGCAGGTGGTGAATGCCATCAGCGGGATGGATATTATGGAAGGCGATGCGGGCGATGTACCCTTTGAGGGATCGCTGGCGCCCGACAGTTACGAGGTGCGCAAGGGCGATGACCGCGCAACACTGCTGGCGCGGATGTTGGCGGCGCAGGAGATATTGCTGGCTGCGGCGTGGGAAGCGCGGGCGGAGGATCTGCCGATCAAGACCCCTGAAGAATTGCTGATCCTTGCGTCGATCATCGAGAAGGAAACCGGCGTGTCGGACGAGCGGCGGCAAGTGTCGAGCGTGTTTGTGAACCGGATCAATCAGGGCATGCGGTTGCAGACTGATCCTACGGTGATTTACGGCATTACCAAAGGGGTGGGTGTACTGGGCCGCGGCTTGCGGCGCAGCGAGTTACGTGGCGAGACGGCGTGGAACACTTACGTTATTCCTGGCCTGCCACCGACTCCGATTGCCAACCCCGGCCGTGCCAGCCTGATGGCTGCTGCACAACCGGACGAGACGCCATATATCTTTTTCGTGGCGGATGGCACAGGTGGGCATGCTTTTGCCGTGACGCTGGACGAGCATAACCGCAACGTGGCCGAATGGCGCAAGATCGAGGCCGCGCAGGGGGCCGCCGCGGCGGGCAATGCCTCGACTGGCGGCGGCACTGACTAGACGTGTTGCGCGCGCGGTGATGTGAGGCTGCGTTAAGAACAACCAGATATACCAAATCCCATGCTAGGAGATTTGGGGAACGGCCCCTGCACCCTGCGGGGGCCGTTTTTTCATGTCTTTCGATTGGAGGAATCCGAGCGAAAGGACCGAGAACATATGACTACCCAACCGGTGCCGCAGCTGGACGAGTTGGCGCAGGCGGAGGCGATGTTTGCCTCTGTCCAGCGTTCGCTGGCCGAGCTTAGAGAAGCGTTAGAGAGCCTGAAGGAACGGGCCATAGCCGGAGAGGAAATTGATGCAACCACAACATCAAAGACCGTCGCCCAACTCTCGGAGACGGTCGCACGTTGTCAGAAAGCGGGATTGATCTTGTATGACTGCCGAAACAAACAAGCCGGAATTGCGCAGGGGGGATATGCCCTCGACCTCGACCAAGCGCGGGCTGATATCGGGTGCAAGCTTGATCGGCTCCGCTGTGCCATCGGTTCAGGAGAGTTTCCTGAATGAACTGGGTGAGGGGGAGCTTCGTGCTCTCCCTTACTTGTTTGAATTCTGGGCGATGCCGCACCAGTTGCCGCCCGAGGGCGCGTGGCGCAGTTGGGTGATTATGGGCGGGCGTGGTGCGGGCAAGACGCGGGCGGGGGCGGAATGGGTCCGGTCTGTGGTGGAAGGATCTACGCCTTTGGACAAGGGGCGGTGCCGGCGTGTGGCGCTGGTGGGCGAGACGATTGCGCAGGTGATTGAAGTGATGATTTTTGGCGATAGCGGGATACTGGCCTGCTCGCCCGAGGACAGGCGGCCCGATTGGGAGGCGACGCGTAAACGTCTGGTCTGGCCCAATGGCGCGGTGGCGACGGTCCACTCTGCGCATGACCCCGAGGGGTTGCGCGGGCCGCAGTTTGACGCGGCTTGGGTGGACGAGATTGCGAAATGGAAGAAGTCGCAGGAGACGTGGGATATGTTGCAGTTTGCGCTGCGGCTGGGGGAGCGTCCGCAAGTTTGTGTGACGACTACGCCGCGCAATGTGGGGGTGTTGAAGGCGCTGTTGGCTTCGCCCTCAACCGTGGTGACCCATGCACCGACCGAGGCGAACCGTGCCAATCTGGCGGCATCGTTTCTGGAGGAAGTGCGGGCGCGGTATCGCGGCACGCGGCTGGGGCGGCAGGAGCTGGACGGGGTGTTACTGGCGGATGCCGAGGGGGCGCTTTGGACTTCTGAAATGTTGGAGAATGCGCGTGTGAAGGGTGTGCCGAAGCTGGACCGGATTGTGGTGGCGGTGGATCCGGCGACGACGAGCGGTGCCTCATCGGATGAATGCGGAATTGTGGTGGCGGGGGTGCAGTGCAGTGGGCCGCCGCAGGACTGGCGGGCCTATGTGCTGGCGGATTGTACGGTGGCGGGGATGGGGCCGAGCGGTTGGGCGCGCGCCGCGATTGACGCGATGCAGCAGTTCGGCGCGGACCGGCTGGTGGCCGAAGTTAATCAGGGCGGGCAGATGGTGCAGGAGGTGATCCGGCAGGTGGACCCGCTGGTGCCGTACAAAGGAGTGCATGCAAGCCGCGGGAAGGTGGCGCGGGCGGAGCCTGTGGCAGCACTCTATGAGCAGGGGCGGGTGTTTCATCTGAGCGATATGCACGGTCTTGAGGACCAGATGTGCCGGATGACGCGGCGCGGCTATGAGGGCGGTGGATCACCCGACCGTGTGGATGCGCTGGTCTGGGCGCTGCACGAGTTGATGATCGAGCCTGCGGCGAAGTGGCGACAACCGGGGGTGCGTAGTTTGTGAACTTGTAAAGGGGGGCTTTGGCCTCCCTTTTTGCGTTTTGGGGGTGTTGCGCGGGCACCGTGCGCAGTGGTCCGGCGACGTTAATTCTTTGGTGAGAGATTGTGTTTCAGAGGCGCCCAAGCAGCGGGACGGCCGAGGGACTTGGGGAAGAGGAGAAGCAGTAGTGTTTGATTTTCTGAAGCGTGGAGCGGTGGAGGTGGTGGAGGCCAAGGCGTCTGCGACGGGGCGTGTGGTGGGGGTGCAAACCTCTGGCCGCGTGGCGTGGAGCCCGCGTGATACGGTATCGCTGACGCGTACGGGGTTTGCGGGAAATCCTGTGGGGTTTCGCTCGGTCAAGTTGATTGCGGAGGCCGCGGCGGCGCTGCCGCTGGTCTGTCAGGATATGTGCCAGCGGTTTGACACGCATCCAGTGCTGGCGCTGATTGCGCGGCCGAATGCGGCGCAGGGGCGGGCGGAGTTGCTTGAGGCACTTTATGCGCAGTTGCTGCTGTCAGGGAACGGCTATGTCGAGGCTGTGGGCGGTGAGGCGGGATTGCCGCAAGAGCTGCATGTGTTGCGGTCTGACCGGATGTCAGTGGTGCCTGGGGCGGATGGTTGGCCGGTGGGGTATGAATATGCCGTGAGCGGGCGCAAGCACCGGTTTGATGCCACGCAAGGCGCGCCTATTTGCCATGTGCGGAATTTCCATCCGCAGGATGATCACTACGGCTTTAGTCCGATGCAGGCGGCCGCAACGGCGGTGGATGTGCATAACTCTGCTTCGCGCTGGTCAAAGGCGCTGCTGGACAATGCAGCAAGGCCTTCGGGGGCGATTATTTACAAAGGTGCGGATGGTCAGGGGGCGATGACAAACGACCAGTACGAGCGGCTGGTGAGCGAGATGGAGAGCCATCATCAGGGGGCGCGCAATGCGGGGCGGCCGATGCTTTTGGAAGGCGGGCTGGATTGGAAGCCGATGGGGTTTTCGCCCAGCGATATGGAGTTCCAGAAGACCAAGGAGGCGGCGGCGCGCGAGATTGCCTTGGCCTTTGGGGTGCCGCCGATGCTGATCGGGATTTCGGGCGATGCGACCTATGCAAATTATCAGGAGGCGCACCGGGCGTTCTACCGTTTGACGGTATTGCCGCTGGCGACGCGGGTCACGGCCACGCTGGCGCATTGGTTGTCGGGGTTTAGCGGTGAGTTGGTGGAGTTGAAGCCGGATCTGGATCAGGTGCCTGCGCTGTCGGGGGAGCGGGATGCGCAATGGGCCCGGGTAGCGGGCGCGGATTTTCTGACGGAAGCCGAGAAGCGCGCGCTGTTGGGCTTGCCTGCGGTGGCAGCCGATGAGTGAGCATCCTGTCGAGCGTTTTCAATGTGCGCCTGGCATGCGGTTGCAGGCGCATGAGCGAGTGAGTGCCATCCATTTCGATAATCTGGTCAAGCGGCTGGACCGGATCGAGCTGATGATGGAGCGGCTGGAGCGGCGGCTGTGGCTGGCGGTCTACGGGGTTGCTGCGGTGATTTTGGCGAAAATGGTGCAGACGTTTCTGGCTGTGGCACCCCTGGGTTAAGCTGGAAATAACAGGAGAATTCAATGGGTTTGAGAGATTATGACTTCGCGCAAGGCGCGGAGAACGGGGGAGGTTTGCCCGCGTTGGAGCGCAAGTTCATGCAGTTTGACGAGGTGGCGAAGGTCGAGGGCGGTGTCGAGATAAAGGGTTATGCCAGTTTTTTCGATGTGGTGGATCAGGGCAACGATGTGGTCCAGCGCGGCGCCTATGGCGCAAGCCTCATGGCGCTGAAGGCGGCGGGGCGCGGGGTCAAGATGCTGTGGCAGCATGATCCTGCGCAGCCGATCGGCGTGTGGGACGAGGTGCGGGAGGATACGCGCGGTCTGTTCGTCAAAGGGCGCATTTTGCAATCAGTCGAAAAGGGGCGCGAGGCGATTGCGCTGATCGAGGCGGGCGCGATTGACGGGCTGTCGATTGGCTACCGCACTGTGAAAGCCGGGAAGAACACCAAGGGCCAGCGGCTCTTGCAGGAACTGGAACTTTGGGAGGTGTCGCTGGTGACCTTCCCGATGCTTCCCAGTGCGCGGGTCGGGGCGAAGGCGGACGGGTTTGTCCATATCGCTGACGTCCTGCGCGACATGGCGGGGGTATTTGATGCGGCGTCTGCCGACATTGCCTCCCGCTCGGGCAATCAAAAGGGGATGCCACGATGAGCGACACCACGGGACACGACGGGGGGCTTTCCCCGGCGGAGGATGTGCGGCGGGCCGTGACCGGCTTTGTCACACAGATGAAGGGCTTTCAGGCCGAAATTGAGACGAAATTTCAACAAACAGAAGAGCGAGTGAACATGCTGGACCGTAAAACAATGACTGCTGGCCGTACCCCTTTGGCGGGTGCCACCGAGGGCGTTGCGCCACACAAGAAAGCGTTTAACGCCTATGTGCGTTCGGGTGATGATGACGGCCTGCGCGGTCTGCATCTGGAGGGCAAGGCGCTTTCCACGGCTGTGAACTCTGATGGGGGTTATCTGGTCGATCCGCAGACCTCTGACATTGTGAAATCCGTGCTGAACACCACAGCGTCGATCCGTGCGATTGCCACTGTCGTGAATGTCGAGGCGACGTCGTACGATGTGCTGGTGGATCATACGGATGTCGGTGCGGGTTGGGCGACTGAAGCCACGATTGTGGGCGAGAGCGACACGCCCCAGATTGACCGCATCACGGTGCAGTTGCACGAGTTGAGCGCGCTGCCCAAAGCGTCCCAGCGTCTGCTGGATGACAGTGCATTCGACATCGAGGGCTGGCTGGCCGGGCGCATTGCCGACAAGTTTGCGCGTGCCGAGGCGGGAGCGTTTATCAACGGGGACGGCATCGACAAGCCGAAGGGTTTTCTGGCGCATACATCGGTAGACAATGACGTCTGGGTCTGGGGCAATCTGGGTTATGTGCCGACAGGTGTTGCAGGTGATATCACGGCGGATTCCATCGTGGATGTGGTCTATGCGCTGGGTGCGCAGTACCGCGCCAATGCAAGCTTTGTGATGAACTCCAAGACTGCCGGTCTGGTGCGTAAGCTCAAGGATATGGATGGCCGTTTCTTGTGGTCGGATGGTCTGGCGGCGGGCGAGCCTGCGCGCCTTATGGGTTATCCCGTGCTGATTGCGGAAGACATGCCGGATGCGGCGGCGGATGCCAATGCGATGGCGTTCGGTGATTTCGCGGCGGGCTATACCATCGCCGAGCGTCCCGATCTGCGCATCCTGCGCGACCCCTTCAGCGCCAAGCCGCATGTGCTGTTCTATGCGACCAAGCGTGTGGGTGGTGATGTGAGCGATTTCGCGGCCATCAAGCTGCTGAAATTCGGCACTTCGTAAAACGAGTGCCGAATGCCGGAGCGGGGGGGACCTGTTCCGGCAGGGCGCACGCGCTGAATTCCCGTTTGCATTGTCTAGCTGCTCCCCTCCGACCGAGCAATGCGAGTGGCGGTGCGTGCGCCCTCAAAGGGGGGTGGCCTGCCGGGCCAGAAAAATGACGTAAGTTCAAGAGAGGCTTTGGGATGTTGATAACAGAGACACATGTGCCGGATGCGGCATTGCCGGTGGCGGCGCTGAAGGCGCATTTGCGCATGGGCACGGGGTTTGCCGAAGACACGCTGCAAGACGCGGTGCTGGGCAGTTTTCTGCGCGCTGCCACGGCCGCGATTGAAGCGCGCACGGGCAAGGTGCTGCTGGAGCGGGAATTTACGCTGGTGGTGTCTGCGCTGCGCAATATGCAGGCCCTGTCGCTGACGGTGGCGCCTGTGACAGCGATTGCTGATGTGCAGCTGGTGACGCGCAGCGGGATCCAGCAGGCAGTAAATGCGAGTGTCTACTGGCTGGAGCGGGATGCGCAGGTGCCGCGTTTGCGTGCCACGGCGGCCTGTTTGCCTGGCCCCGAGACGGGCGGCGAGCTGCGCGTGCGGTTTCTGGCGGGCTATGGCCCCGAGTGGGAGGATGTGCCTGCCGATATGCAGCAGGCGGTGCTGATGCTGGCCGCGCATTATTACGAATACCGCCATGATACGGCGCTGGGGACGGGGTGTATGCCCTTTGGTGTGACAGCGTTGATCGAGCGGTTTCGCGTGATGCGGACGGGCCGCAGCGGGGCGCAAGTATGAGCGCGCCACGGCTGAACCGGCAGCTGGTGCTGGAAGCGCCCGATATGCTGGGCGATGGCGCGGGCGGTTTTGTGCAGGGCTGGGTGCCGGTGGGCATGGTCTGGGCGGAAGTCACCGCGCGCAATGGTCGCGAGACGGCGCAGAGCGGCGCGCCGGTCAGCCGGATGGCCTACCGCATCATCGTGCGCGGCGCGCCCATCGGGAATGATGCGCGGCCTGCGGCACAGCAGCGGTTTCGTGAGGGGAGCCGGATTTTCAGCATCGATGCAGTGGCCGAGCATGACCCCGAGGGGCGCTATCTGGCCTGCCTCGCGCAAGAGGAGCAGGTGGTATGAGCTATGCAGTTTCAGGCGCGCTTCAGACGGCGGTTTTTGCCGCGCTGAGCGGGGATGCCGGATTGGCGGTTTTGGTGGGGACGGCGATTTATGATGCGGTGCCGGCTGGTGTTATGCCGGATATTTATGTGCGCCTTGGCAGTGAGACAGTGCGCGAGGCGGGGGACGGCAGTGGCGCGGGGGCGATGCATACGCTGACTGTATCGGTGATTACGACAAACCCCGGATTCGCCACGGCCAAAGCGGCGGCGACAGCGGTCAGCGATGCGTTGCATGATGCTGGGTTGACCTTGACGCGCGGCACGTTGGTGTCGCTGCGGTTCGAGCGGGCAACGGCGCAGCGCATTGATGCAGGCAGTGCGCGCCAGATTGATCTGCGCTTTCGGGCGCGGGTGTCAGACGATTAACCAAACGCCCAAGGGCATATTTCAGGAGTAGACAAAATGGCTGTTCAAGCAGGCAAGGACCTTTTGGTCAAAGTGGACATGACGACAGACGGCAATTTTGAGACGCTGGCGGGTTTGCGTGCCACGCGGATCAGTTTCAACGCGGAGGCGGTGGATGTGACGGCGTTGGACAGTGCGGGCGGCTGGCGCGAGCTGTTGGCGGGGGCGGGGGTCCGCTCGGCCGCGATTTCGGGATCGGGGGTGTTCCGCGATGCGGCCACGGACGAGCGTGCCCGCCAGCTGTTGTTTGACGGTTTGACGCCGAATTTTCAGGTGGTGATCCCCGAGTTTGGCATTGTTCAAGGGCCGTTTCAGGTGACCTCGCTGGAGTATGCAGGGCAATTGAACGGGGAGGCGACATACGAGCTGTCGCTGGCATCGGCGGGGCAGTTGCAGTTTGTGCCCTACGTTGATCCGGTCACGCCATAATGGAAAACCGCTGGAGGGGAGAGGTGGGACTGGTCGTGGATGGCCAGACCCACCGGATGCGGCTGACGTTGGGCGCGCTGGCGGAGCTGGAGGAGGATCTGGCCGAGCCCTCGCTGATGGCGCTGGTGCAGCGGTTCGAGGGCGGCGGTTTCAGCACGCGCGATGTGTTGGCGCTGCTGTGCGCGGGTTTGCGCGGCGGGGGTGTGGATATGGACCCTGACGTTTTGGCGCAAGCCGAGATTGGCGGTGGGCCGATGCGGGCAGCACAAGCGGCGGCGGAATTACTGGCGCGGGCGTTTGTGGTGGCGCCTTGAGCGCGGGTTTTGACTGGCCTGCATTGATGCGTGCGGGGCTGCACGGCTTGCGCCTGAAGCCGGATGAATTCTGGGCGCTGACCCCTGCGGAATTGCAACTGATGCTGGGCAGTAATCCGGCCAATGCACCGATGCTGAGTGACGGGCTGGCCGCCCTGATGGCGGCTTATCCCGACAAGATAAAGGATCATGAGAATGAGCAGTGATGACGGTTTTGACGATCTGGCGACTGACGCACAAACGCTGAACCAGACCTTGGGGCAGACAAGTATTCTGGTGTCGGGTTTTGACAGTGAATTGCGGCGGATGAGCACCTCACTGTCGGCGACGGGCAAGGATGTGGCGACGCTTGAAAAGGGCCTCAGCCGCGGGTTGCGCAAGGCGTTCGACGGGGTGGTGTTTGACGGCATGAAGCTGTCGGATGCGCTGAGCACCGTGGCGCAATCGCTGTCCAACAGTGCCTATAATGCGGCGATCAAGCCGGTGACGAATCATTTTGGCGGGATGCTGACCCAAGGGATTGGCAGTCTGGTGCAGGGGATCTTGCCCTTTGCCAATGGCGCGCCCTTCAGCTCTGGCCGCGTGATGCCCTTTGCCAATGGCGGTGTGGTGTCACAGGCCACGCATTTCGGGATGCGCGGTGGCATGGGCGTGATGGGCGAGGCGGGGCCGGAGGCGATTATGCCGCTGGCGCGTGGGCCGGACGGCAAGCTGGGCGTGCGTGCAGGGGCGGGCAGCGGTGGCGGGGCCACGGTGGTGATGAACATCTCCACACCCGATGTTGCGGGCTTTCAACGCTCGCGCGGGCAGATTGCCGCCCAGATGAGCCGCGCCTTGGGCGCTGGCCAGAAAAACCAGTAAACGAGGGGATTTGCGATGAGTTTTCACGAGGTACAGTTTCCGGCCAACCTGAGTTTCGGGGCGTTGGGCGGGCCACAGCGTCGGGTGGATGTGGTGGCTTTGGCCAATGGCTATGAGGAGCGCAACACGCCTTGGGCGCATTCGCGCCGCGTCTATGATGCGGGGCTTGGGCTGCGGTCGCTCGATGATGTCGAGGCGGTGATTGCGTTTTACGAGGCGCGCTATGGCCAGATGTACGGGTTTCGCTGGAAGGACTGGTCGGATTTCAAATCCTCCAAGCCGTCGATGGCGATTGCGAAGGGCGACCAGCAGATTGCTACGGGTGACGGGGTGCGCACGCAGTTCCAGATCATAAAGACCTACCGGTCCGGCGGGCACACCTATGCGCGACCGATCACCAAGCCTGTGAAGGGCAGTGTGCTGGTCGCAGTGGAGCAGGACGACAAGCGCGAGAGCGTTGATTATACGGTGGACGAGACCACGGGAGTGATCACGTTTTTCAACGCACCGGACCCCGATACGCGGGTCTATGCGGGCTATGAATTCGACGTGCCTGTGCGCTTTGACAGCGACAGCTTGTTGACCAATATCGCCAGCTTTCACGCAGGGCAGGTGCCGGATATTCCGGTGCGCGAGGTGCGGGTATGAGCGCGGATTTCAATGAGGGTCTGGCCGCACATCTGGGCGGCGGGCTGACGACGGTCTGCCATGCTTGGGCGATTACCCGCAAGGACGGCAAGGTATTTGCCTTTACCGACCATGATCTGCCGCTGAGTTTTGCGGGTTTTGAATTCCGCGCTGATACGGGGCTGAGTGCGCTGGCGCTGGCGCAATCGACGGGGCTGTCGGTGGACAACTCCGAAGCCATTGGCGCGCTGTCGGATGCGAGCTTGCGCGAGGACGAGATCGAGCAGGGGCGCTTTGACGGCTCCGAGGTGCGCGCGTGGCTGGTGAACTGGGCGGATACGGCACAGCACTGGCTCAACTTTCGCGGCCATCTGGGGGAGCTGACGCGTTCTGGCGGGGCCTTTCGTGCGGAGTTGCGCGGCCTGACTGAAGGTTTGAATCGGCCTTTGGGGCGGGTCTATCAAAAGCCATGCTCGGCGGTGTTGGGGGATGGCAAATGCCTCTTTAACATCGCACAAGCGGGCTATGCGCATGCGGTTGCTGTGCAGTCCGTGACGGGCGCGCGGCGGTTTGTGTGGGAGGGGTTCGAGACCTTCGATGCCGACTGGTTCACGCGCGGGCGGTTGGAAATCCTTGACGGTCCGGCACAGGGGCTGTGGAGCACGATCAAATCCGACCGGACCATCGACACAGCGCGTGTGATCGAGCTGTGGGAACCGGTGCGCGGGCTGGTCAGCACAGGCACGCAGGTGCGGCTGGTGGCGGGCTGCGACAAGCGGAGCGAGACGTGCCGCCTGAAGTTCAACAATTATGATAATTATCAGGGCTTTCCCGATTTGCCGGGCGAGGATTGGGTTGTGTCGGTGCCCAGTAGCAAAAACGTCAACAGCGGCGGATCGTTGAGATGAGCGGCGCGCGCATCGTCGCGGCGGCACGCGGCTGGATCGGGACGCCTTATGTGCATCAATCGGCAGTGCGCGGCGCTGGCAGTGATTGTCTGGGCCTGATCCGGGGTGTCTGGCGCGAGGTCTACGGCGCCGAGCCGGAGGCTATTCCCGCCTATTCGATGGACTGGTCGGAGCCGCAGGGCGAGGAGCGCCTTTGGGCGGCGGCCCTGCGGCATCTGGCACCTAAGGCTGTGGCGCAGGCGGGCGTTGGTGATGTGCTGTTGTTCCGCATGCGTGATGGGGCAGTGGCCAAGCATTTGGGCGTCCTGTCCGGTACCGGTGCCGCACCCCGCTTTGTCCATGCCTATTCGCGCCATGGCGTGGTCGAGAGCGCGCTCAGCGCACCGTGGCGCCGCCGTGTGGTGGCGTGTTTTGAATTTCCGCAGGAGGTCATCTGATGGCAACGATATTATTTTCAGCAGCAGGCGCTGCCGTGGGCGGCTCGCTTGGGGGCACGTTTGCGGGGCTGTCATCGGTTGCCATCGGGCGTGCGGTGGGGGCGACGCTGGGCCGTGTGGTGGATCAAAAGATCCTTGGCAGCGGTGCGCAAGCGGTGGAGACGGGGCGTGTGGACCGCTTTCGTCTGACCAACGCGGGCGAGGGCGATCCAGTGACGCAGCTGTACGGGCGTTTGCGCTTGGGCGGTCAGGTTATCTGGGCCTCTGACTTCGAGGAGGTCAGCAGCACCAGCGGCGGCGGCAAGGGCGGGCCTTCGCAGCCGCAAACCACTGAATACAGCTATACTGTCAACGTGGCGATTGCCCTGTGCGAGGGCGAGATCACCCGTGTGGGCCGCGTCTGGGCAGACGGCGACGAGATCGCGCGCGATGCGCTGAACATGACTGTCTATACCGGCAGCACCGACCAGCAGCCCGACCCGCTGATGGAGGCGATCGAGGGCGCGGGCATGGTGCCGGCCTACCGTGGCACGGCCTATGTGGTGATGGAGGCGCTGGGGCTGCAACGCTTTGGCAACCGCGTGCCGCAGTTCAGTTTTGAGGTGATCCGGCCAGAGCAGCGCGGCGCGCAGGGGGCAACCCATGCGCTGCCCTACGGTGTGGAAGGTGTGGCGCTGATCCCCGGCACCGGCGAATATTCGCTGGCTACAACGCCGGTCAGCTATCAGGGCGATAACCAGTCGCGCTGGAGCGCCAATATCAACTCACCTTCGGGCAAGACGGATTTTTCCACTTCGATGGAGGCGCTGGAGGAGGAGTTGCCGGAGCTGAAATCCGCCTCGCTGGTGGTGTCGTGGTTCGGCTCTGACTTGCGCGCAGGCCAGTGCCTTGTGCAGCCCAAGATCGAGGATCCTGCGGTCGAGGGCGACGAGATGCCGTGGCGCGTTTCCGGCCTGACACGCAGCGCGGCGCAGGTGATTGCGCGCGGGGCTGACAACCGGCCGATCTATGGCGGCACGCCAGCAGATGCTGCCGTGATCGAAGCCATTCAGGCGATGAACGCGCGCGGCACGGCGGTGATGTTCTATCCGTTTATCCTGATGGACCAGCTGGAGGGCAACACGCTGCCCGATCCCTACACAGGCGAGGACGGCCAGCCTGCCTTGCCATGGCGTGGGCGGATCACCACCGCACTGGCGCCCGGTCAGGCAGGATCAACTGATGCGACACCAGCGGCGGCGGCTGAAGTGGCGGCGCTGTTCGGCACCGCTCAGGCCTTTGATTTCACTGTGCAAAATGGCGCTGTGACCTATTCTGGCCCGCAAGAATGGACGCTCACGCGGTTTATCCTGCATTATGCGGCGCTGTGCAAAGCGGCGGGCGGTGTTGATGCCTTTTGCATCGGCTCCGAGATGCGCGGGCTGACGCAGATCCGCTCTGCGCGCAATATCTTTCCCGCGGTCGCAGCCTTCATCGACCTTGCGGCGCAAGTGCGTGCTATCGTTGGGCCGGACACCAAGATCAGCTATGCCGCCGACTGGAGCGAATATTTCGGCTATCAGCCGCAGGATGGCACCGGCGACCGGCTTTTCCACCTTGATCCGCTCTGGGCTGACCCGAACATCGATTTCATCGGCATCGACAACTATATGCCGCTGTCGGACTGGCGCGAAGGCGTGGACCATACGGACGCGCAGGCGTGGGACGACATCTATAATCTTGGCTATCTGCAATCCAATATCGAAGGCGGTGAGGGCTATGACTGGTACTATGGCTCGCCCGAGGAGCGCGCGGCGCAGATCCGCACGCCGATCACCGATGGCGACCACGACGAGGCATGGATTTACCGCTATAAAGACATCCGCAACTGGTGGAGCAACCTGCATTACAATCGCATTGACGGCGTGCGCGCAAACGCGCCGACCGATTGGCTGAAGGGTCACAAGCCTGTCTGGTTCACCGAATACGGCTGTGCCGCGATTGATAAAGGCACCAACCAGCCCAACAAGTTTCTGGACCTGAAGTCTTCGGAAAGCAGTTTGCCGCTGTTTTCGGACGGGGGGCGCGATGACCTGATCCAGATGCAATATCTGCGCGCGATGATCGACTATTGGGCGCAGCCTGACAACAACCCGGCTGGCATCGAATACGCAGGCCCGATGATCGACATGACCCGTGCGTTTGTTTGGGCGTGGGACGTGCGGCCCTATCCATTCTTCCCCAATACACGCGAACTCTGGAGCGATGGGGCCAGCTATGCGCGCGGTCACTGGCTGAACGGACGCACTTCGTCGCGCAGTTTGGCCTCTGTGGTGCAAGAGATTTGCAGCCGCGCGGGCGTGCAGGCAGTGGATACAAGTGGTCTATATGGTCTGGTGCGCGGATACGGCGTCGCGGACGTGGGCGATGCGCGGGCCTCCCTACAACCCCTGATGGTGCGCTACGGCTTTGATGCGATTGAGCGTGACGGCGTGCTGACCTTTCGCATGCGCGCAGGTCTGCGCGAAACGGCGCTGGATCCCGAACGCTTTGCCGTCAGCGGCGATCTGGACGGCACAACCGTGCAGGTGCGCGAGGCGGATGCCAGCCTGTCGGGCCGTGTGCGTCTGCGGTTCATTCAGGCCGATGCCAGCTATGATGTGATCTCGGAGGAAGCCGTGCTGCCCGACGAGGAAACCCATGCAGTGGCCGCGACCGAATTCACCATGCTGCTGACCCGCGCCGAAGGGCGGCAGGTAGCGGAACGCTGGCTGAACGAGGCGCGGATTGCCCGCGAGACGGTGCAATTTGCGCTGCCGCCCTCGAAGATGCCGGTGCGTGCGGGGGATGTGGTGTCGCTGCCTGCCGATCAGGGCGAGGGGCCATCCCTCTACCGGATCGACCGTGTGGACCAAGCGGATTACCAGCAGGTCGAGGCCGTACGCATTGATCCTCAGGTCTACCAGCCCTCGCCGCTGCCCGATGATCTGGTCGGCATGCGGGCCTTTGTGGCGCCTGTGCCGGTCTATCCGCTGTTTCTGGATATCCCTTTGCTGACTGGCGACGAGGTGCCGCATGCCCCCCATATCGCCGCCAGCGCCAACCCTTGGCCGGGCAGTGTAGCGCTCTACTCCAGCCTGACGGAGCAGAACTTTGGCCTGAACACGATCCTGCCGCTGCGCGCGACCATAGGTACGACCCGCTCGTCTATGACGCGTGCTGTCGCAGGGCTGTTTGACCGCGGCGATGCACTTGAGGTGCGTCTGATCAGCGGGCGGCTGGAATCGGTGAACGAGGACGCATTGCTGAGCGGCGCCAATCTGGCCGCCATCGGGGACGGCGGCAGCGACAACTGGGAGATTTTCCAGTTCGCCACCGCCGAGCTGATCGGCCCGCGCACATATCTGCTGCGCGACAGGCTGCGCGGACAGGCGGGATCTGACGGGCTGATGCCGGATGTCTGGCCAAGCGGATCAGAGTTTGTGCTGCTCAATTCTGTGCCGCAACAAATTGATCTGAGCCGGAACCTGCGGCGCGTGGCCCAAACCTACCGGATTGGACCGGCCCAGCGGCCTGTGGATGATCCGTCTTATCGCCAGTTGCAGCGCGCCTTTAACGGCAACGGGTTGCGCCCCTATGCGCCTGCGCATCTGCGCGGCAAGGTCCAACTGGACGGTGCGCTGGCGCTGACATGGTTCCGCCGCACGCGCATCGATGGCGATCCGTGGGAGCCGCTGGAAGTGCCCTTGGGCGAGGAGAGTGAATCCTACCTGCTGCGGGTGGTCAAAGACGACATTGTTTTGCGTGAAGAGACGCTGGCGGCTGCGGCCTATGCCTACAGTGTCGCCGCGCAAACAGCAGATGGCGCAGTTGCACCGTTCAGAATCGATGTTGCGCAAGTCTCGGCTTCTTATGGCACAGGACTGTTTGCCCGCACCGGGTTCACCGGATTGTGAGACAGGTAGGATTGAGCGATGTACACCACGCGGCGCGCGCGCTTGTGTGCGTGCCGCCCGAGGCACGGCACAGCCTTTGTGCGCAGCTGCTCTGGCAGGCCCATACGGCGGATAAATACGTCAAACGCCTGCGCAGGCTGCATCCCCGCTGGGGCGATGGCAGCCTGCGCGCGGCGTGTTTGGCCCATGCATCCGGTCGTAAGATACCGATGCATTCCGCAGCATTATGGCCTTGCATGGCCATCGTGCTGGACGGTCTGGCGGCGCGGACTTGGGCCGGTCCTAACCGCTATTGGCGCGAACGGGTTTGCATGCCGCGCAACTGTGCTAAATAAAGAGTGCATCGCGGACAAAGGAGCCACGCCCATGGCCAAACTACACAGCAAACTCGCCTCTGTTGATCCCGTCTGGGACCAGATCCGCCAGGAGGCGACCAAAGCCACTACAGACGAGCCGCTGATCGGAGGTTTTGTGCATGCCACGATCCTGCATCACACCTCTCTGGACAAAGCCTTGTCTTACCGGATTGCCGCCAAGCTCGCGTCCAACGAAATGTCGAACATGGTGCTGCGCGAAATCGTGGATCAGGCCTATATCGACCAGCCTGACCTTGTGCAGGCCGCCCGCGCCGATCTGGTCGCGATCTACGAGCGTGACCCCGCCTGCCACCGCTTGCTTCAGCCGATCCTGTATTTCAAAGGCTATCAGGCCGTGCAGGCCTACCGCGTGAGCCACTATCTGTGGAAGCGCGGTCAGCAGGATCTGGCATATTTTTTCCAGATGCGGGTGTCCGAGATTTTCGGCGTCGATATCCACCCCGGCGCGCGCATCGGCAAGGGCATCATGATCGACCACGCCCATTCCGTTGTGATCGGCGAGACGGCAGTGGTGGGCGATAATGTCTCCATGCTGCATTCGGTCACTTTGGGCGGCACCGGCAAGGAAGAGGAAGACCGCCATCCCAAGATTGGCGACGGCGTGCTGATCGGGGCGGGGGCCAAGGTGCTGGGCAACATCACGATCGGTCATTGCAGCCGCATCGCCGCTGGCTCTGTTGTGCTGGAAGACGTGCCGCCCTGCAAAACGGTTGCGGGCATCCCCGCGCGGATTGTGGGCGAGGCGGGCTGTGACCAGCCGTCGATCTCCATGAACCATATGCTGGGGCCTTGGAAAGACTGAAGCCTACCTGCGCACGAAACAATAAAAGGGCCGGAGCATCGCTCCGGCCCTTTTATGTATCATACCCCAGAGAGTGATTGCCCCTGCCAATGCGCCATCACGCCAGCATGGTCATTGGCGCTTCGAGGTTGTCTTTGATTGCGTTGAGCAATTCTGCCCCCAGCGCACCATCAATCACGCGGTGATCCACGGACAATGTAACAGACATGACGATGGCGATGCCCAGCTCTCCGTCTGCGGTCACAACGGGCTTTTTGACACCGGCACCGACCGCAAGGATCGCGCCATGTGGCGGGTTGATCACCGCGTCAAAGTTATCAATCCCGAACATGCCCAGGTTTGAGATGGCAAAACTGCCGCCCTGATATTCATGCGGCGCCAGCTTGCGGTCGCGTGCGCGCGCGGCGAGGTCTTTCATCTCGGCACTCAGCGCGGAAAGGGATTTCATCTCGGCGTCTTTGAGAACCGGCGTGAACAGGCCACCCTCGATTGCCACAGCCACAGCAACATCGGATGGCTTGAGCTGGAACACTTTGTCGCCGGCCCAGACCGCATTGGCCGTGGGCACCTGTTGCAGCGCCAGCGCGCAGGCCTTGATGATAAAGTCATTCACCGACAACTTCACGCCACGCGGTTCCAGCTGTTTGTTCAGCTGGGCGCGAAAAGCCATCAACGCATCCAGTTGGATATCGCGGCGCAGATAGAAATGCGGCACGGTCTGCTTGGCTTCGGTCAGGCGTGCAGCAATGGTTTTGCGCATGCCGTTGAGGGTGATCACTTCGTACTCGCGGCCCTCGTACATCTTGGCGGTGGCATCGCTGGTCGGGCCGGATGCCATTGTTCTGGCTGGGGCCTGTGCGGCGGGCGCTGCTGCTGCTTTGGGCGCGTCGGATTTGGACAGACCCTCGACATCGGATTTCACAATGCGGCCATGCGGGCCGGAACCTTTGACATCCGCCAGATCAAGGCCCTTTTGCTGCGCAATGCGGCGCGCCAGTGGCGATGCAAATATCCGGCTGCCGTCTGATGTGCTGCCAGCGGCAGGCGCAGGAGCGGTGGCTTTGGGCGCTTCCGGCTCTGACTTCGCGGCGGGTGCCGGTGCCGCGTCCGCCTTGGGCGCAGAGGCCGCGCCGATATCGTCAACGCTTTCGCCGTCTTCCAGCAGCACGGCGATGGGCGCATTTACTTTCACGCCCTCCGTGCCTTCGGCCACTAGGATCTTACCGATCACACCTTCATCGGTGGCCTCGAACTCCATCGTGGCTTTGTCGGTCTCGATCTCGCACATCACATCGCCGGAAGAGACTTTGTCGCCCTCCTTGACCAGCCATTTGGCCAGCGTGCCTTCTTCCATGGTGGGCGAGAGGGCGGGCATGAGGATTTCTATGGGCATACTGTCCGCTCCTTATTTGTAGGTTACTTTTTTCACAGCGGCAATCACTTCGGCAGTGGTCACCAGCGCATGCTTTTCGAGGTTGGCGGCGTAGGGCATGGGTACATCCTTGCCGGTGCAGCAGATCACGGGGGCGTCGAGATAATCAAACGCCTCCTGCATCACGACAGAGCTGATGTAGCTGCCGACAGAACCCTGCGGCCAGCCTTCTTCCACTGTCACCAGACGGTTGGTTTTCATCACCGATTTGATGATCGCGGGCGTGTCCATCGGGCGCAGGGTGCGCAGATCGATGACTTCGGCCATGATGCCTTCTTCGGCCAGCTTGTCCGCTGCTTCCAGCGCATAGGTCATGCCGATGCCAAAGCTGACGATGGTGACATCATCGCCCTCACGCCAGATGCGCGCCTTGCCGAAGGGTACGGTGTAATCCTCGATCTCTGGCACATCGAACGAGCGCCCATAGAGGATTTCGTTTTCGAGGAAGATCACAGGGTTCGGATCACGGATCGCCGTTTTCATCAGACCTTTATAGTCGGATGCCGAATAGGGCATCGCCACTTTCAGGCCCGGAATCTGCATGAACCATGCCGCAAAATCCTGAGAGTGTTGCGCACCCACGCGCGCCGCTGCACCGTTTGGCCCGCGGAAGACAATCGATGACCCCATCTGACCGCCGGACATATACAGCGTCTTGGCCGCCGAGTTAATGATATGATCCATCGCTTGCAAAGCGAAATTGAAGGTCATGAATTCAAGGATCGGCTTAAGGCCCCCAAAGGACGCACCAACGGCAATACCCGTAAAGCCGTGCTCGGTAATCGGCGTGTCGATCACGCGTTTGGGGCCGAATTCGTCCAGCATGCCTTGGGTGATCTTATAGGCACCTTGGTACTCGGCCACTTCCTCGCCCATGATGAACACATCGCCATCGGCGCGCATTTCTTCGGACATGCCGTCGCGCAGGGCCTCGCGGACCGTTTGCTGCTTCAGCTTGGTGCCTTCGGGCCAGTCGGGGGAGGTGTCCGCCACAGGGGCAGCCTGTTTTTTCTCTTCGGCAGGGGCCGCTTGTTGGGCTTCCGCTTTGGCAGCAGGGGCAGGCGCCGCTTTTGCACTGTCGATGGCAGAAGCGTCCTCGCCTTCTTCCAGCAGCACGGCAATCGCCGCGTTTACTTTCACGCCTTCGGTGCCTTCGGCAATCAGGATCTTGCCGATCACACCTTCATCCACCGCCTCGAACTCCATCGTGGCCTTGTCTGTTTCAATCTCGCACAGGATATCACCGGAGGAGACTTTGTCGCCCTCCTTGACCAGCCATTTGGCCAGCGTGCCTTCTTCCATTGTGGGGCTGAGGGCGGGCATCAGAATTTCGGTCGCCATGGGTTAAGCCTCCAGCTCTGCGTAAATATCGGTCCAAAGCTCGTCCAGATGCGGCTCGGGGCTCTCTTTGGCGAATTCGGCACTCTCGTTGACGATGCCTTTGATCTCTTTGTCGATGGCCTTCAGGTCATCCTCGCTGGCGTGCTTGCCGGTCAGAAGCAGCGTGCGCACAGCCTCGATCGGGTCCCGTTCGTCGCGCATTTTCTGCACTTCCTCGCGGGTACGGTACTTGGCGGGGTCAGACATGGAGTGGCCGCGATAGCGGTAGGTCTTGATCTCCAGAATATAGGGGCCTTCGCCGGAGCGGCAGTGCGCCACAGCCGTGTCGCCCGCCGCTTTCACGGCCAGAACGTCCATGCCGTCCACCGCTTCGCCCGGAATGCCGAAGGCCATGCCGCGCTCGTAAATTTCGGCGCTGGAGGTGGAGCGTTGCTGCGACGTGCCCATCGCGTACTGGTTGTTTTCAATCACAAAAATGCAAGGCAGATTCCATAAAGCGGCCATGTTGAACGCCTCATAAACCTGACCTTGGTTGGCCGCACCGTCTCCGAAATAGGTGAATGTGACGTTGTCATTGCCTTTGTACTTGTCGGCAAACGCCAGACCCGCGCCCAGCGGCACCTGAGCTGCAACAATCCCGTGCCCGCCGTAAAAATGTTTCTCCTTGGAGAACATGTGCATCGAGCCGCCCTTGCCCTTGGAGTAGCCTCCCTCGCGGCCTGTCAGCTCTGCCATCACACCGTTCGGGTCCATCCCGCAGGCCAGCATATGCCCGTGATCGCGGTAGCTGGTGATGCGCTTGTCGCCTTCTTTGGCTGCTGCTTCCAGACCGACCACAACCGCTTCCTGACCGATGTAGAGGTGGCAGAAACCGCCAATCAGGCCCATGCCGTACAACTGGCCCGCCTTTTCCTCAAAGCGCCGGATCAGCAGCATGTCGCGGTAATAGGCTTTCAACTCTTCTGCCGATACATTCGACGGGGCGGTTTTGGCACTCGGTTTCTTGGCAGCCATAGGGCAATCCTCCAGTCGGCACAGGGGTCCGCGCCATATATAGTTTAACGTTAAACTATATTATAAGGGATTCGAAGCCGGATGGCGAGAGACTTTGCAAATTCTTGCTTTGAAGGGCAGGCGGGGCGGTGTGGCGGATAGGACGGTCTGGCTGCGGGACGGTCTGGCAGGTGGTGGCCTAACGGATGACAATCTCGTCAGTGCGCACCATGCCCAACACGCTGCGCGCCTGTTCGTCCAGCAGGTCCAGATCCAGATAGTCGTCTGACAAACGCCGTGTCAGGTTTTCCATCCGCACCACATCGTTCCGGACCTGTGCCAGTTGCAGCCGCATGGTATCGGCCTCGGCCAAAATCTCGGCGCGGCGGAACAGCCCGTAATCACCCTGCACAGCGGCAAAGGTGAAATACAGACTGAGCGCAAAGGAAATTGCGAAAAACAGGATGGGGCCGAACGCGGGTTTGCTCATGGGGTGCCTTGGGAGTGGATACCTTGGGAGGTAGGATGCCTGTATGATCTGCCGTCTGTGCCGCCTCTTGTCGGGCGGTCACGTTCTTATGCCACAGGTGAAGACTGTTGTGAATCCCCTGATTCGCATCTTTGGCAAAGAGGTCACAGATTTATGGCACGGTCCTGCGCACTACCTTTGCAAGGCCGCCACACCGGGCAAGGTCTTGCCTTCCATCCACTCCAGAAACGCGCCGCCCGCAGTGGAGATATAGGTAAACTCCTCCGCGACACCCGCCTGATTGAGGGCGGCAACCGTATCCCCGCCGCCCGCCACAGAAATCAGCACACCGTCGCGGGTCTGGCGCGCGGCACATTTGGCGGCAGCGACAGTGGCTGTATCAAAAGGGGCAATCTCGAACGCACCCATGGGACCATTCCAGATCAGCGTCTTGAGCCCTTCAATGGCAAGCTCTACCTGTTGTATTGTGTCGGGACCGGCATCCAGCACCATCTGGTCCGCTTCAAGCACCGTATCCGCGCCCAACAGGGCCACCTCATAGGCCGCACCTGCTTTGAACGCCCGCGCGACCAGCCCGTCTACGGGCAGCAGCACACGGCAACCGGCCTTGTCCGCCTGCGCCATGATATCGCGCGCCGTGTCCAGATGATCGGCCTCGCACAGCGACGCGCCCAGTTGCGCCCCCTGCGCCACCAGAAAGGTATTCGCCATGCCGCCGCCGATCACCAACAGATCCAGACGGTTCACCAGATTTTCCAGCAGCTCGATCTTGGTCGATACTTTGGCCCCGCCCACAACAGCCCCGACAGGGCGCTGCGGCTTGGACAGCGCCGCCTCCAGTGCCGAAAGCTCGGCCTGCATCAAACGCCCCGCACATGACGGCAGATGGTGCGCTACGCCCTCGGTCGAGGCATGGGCACGGTGCGCGGCAGAAAACGCATCGTTGCAATAGACATCGCCCAGCCGCGCCAGACGGGCGGCGAACTCCGGGTCATTGGCTTCTTCACCCGGATGAAAGCGGATGTTCTCGATCAGTACCACATCTGCCGCCGCAGCCTCTGCCGTCAGCTTCTCGGCGGCGTCCAGCGTCTCGACCAAGGCAACCGAGCGCATCAGCGCACGGCGCAGGGCAGGCAGCACCTGCCGCAAGCTCATGTCCAGATTGACCTTGCCCTCGGGGCGGCCAAAATGCGCCAGCAGAATCGGCGTGCCGCCCTTGGACAGGATGTCATGCACTGTCGGCACAATCCGCTCGATCCGGGTGGCATCCGTGACCTCGCCTTTTTCCACAGGCACATTGATATCCACACGCACCAGAACCCGCTTGCCGTGCAAGTCCATGTCATCCAGTGATTTCCAGCCCATGGGTTCCGTCCTCTTGTGTCTGCGATGTCACCCGCTGTTTTGCCGTTATATCGCCTAGGGTCAATGCGCACCTTGGCAATTGTGCCTGTGCGGCTTAGGTAATGGGCAATATTAAAGAAGGAGCGCCCCATGGCCGAGATCAAAGACCCCGAAAACACAATTCTGATGGAGCTGAAAGGCGGCACCGTCACCATTCAGTTGCTGCCCGATGTGGCCCCCCAGCACGTAGAGCGTATGAAGACGCTGGCCCGTGCAGGTGCCTATGACAATGTGGCGTTCCACCGCGTCATCGACGGCTTTATGGCCCAGACGGGTGATGTGCAGCATGGTAACATGGAAAAAGACTACAACCCGCGCGGTGCGGGTACAGGCAGCTCCGAGCACCCCGACGTTCCGGCTGAATTCTCCAAGATTCCGCACGCACGCGGTTCCTTGGGCGCGGCACGTTCCGCCAACCCGAACTCGGCCAACAGCCAGTTCTTCATCAACTTCAAAGACAATGACTTCCTGAACGGCCAGTATACGGTCTACGGCCAGGTGATTTCCGGTATGGAGCATGTAGACGGGCTGACCAAAGGCGAGCCACCGGCCAACCCCGACCGCATGATCAGCGTCAAGGTTGCCTCGGATGCGTAACCGGGTTGCAGGCGCGCTTCTTGCGACATTCTTTGCAGGGTCGGCGCTTGCGTCGGGTCTGGAGATTGTTGTCGAGGGCGAGGCCAATGGCATCATCACTGTTGATCTGCTGGAGGATATAGCCCCCGCGCATGTGGCCCGTATTCTGACGCTCGCTGCGGAGGGCCAATACGACGGCGTCGCTTTCCACCGCGTGATCGACGGCTTTATGGCGCAAACCGGTGATGTCGAATTTGGCCGCATCGGCAGTGACATGCGCCGCGCAGGCACAGGCGGCTCCTCACTTCCCGACCTTGCGGCCGAATTTTCGGATGTGCCTTTTGAAAAGGGCGTGATCGGCATGGCCCGGTCGCAAAGCGAGAATTCCGGCAACAGCCAGTTCTTCATCATGCTCGACGCCGCCCCGCATTTGAAAGGCGATTACACTGTCGTCGGCCGCGTGACGGGCGGGCAGGATGTGGTGGACGCCATCAAACGCGGCACTTCCTCTGAAGGTGTGGTGATCGGCAAGCCTGATGTGATGAAGACAGTGACTGTGACGGACTAATGTCTTTGTGACGGCTGAATAAAAAAAGGCGCTCCGGAAGGGGCGCCTTTTATGTATCCTCGACAGTTATCGGCGCGCGTTCACTCCCCGCTGGCGGCAGAGGTGAACAAGATCGGACCGAGGTCTGTGTTTATCCCGAAGTCACGATGCTTTAACTGGCCGTCCGCGATATAGAGTTTGCGCAAAAGATATGTTTGGATGCGCCCTGCGTCCTCCAGTGCCATGGCATCCCCGTCGCGGGTTGCCACGATCGACACGGTCTCGTCCTCCAAAGCAACGCTTTCGATAATTTCGCGCACTTTGTCAGGGTCCGTGATCCGGTCCACCTGAAAATAACAGCTGCCTTCAAACGCGCCGACACCGATGATTGCAATGCCGCCCACCACCATCGTTGCGGGCGCCATCAGGATCGCGCCTATCGTTCCGGCGGCACTTGCAGCACCGCTGATCAAGCCGACCGTTCCGGCAACGGTAAGACCTGCGTCAGTCGTGCCCAACAGTGACAGACCTGACCCGGAATGGACCAGAGTATAATACCCCACCGCGTGCAAACCGGCCTTTGCACGTCCATCCGTGACCGACTTTCCGATGGTGCTGGCTGTCTTGACCGCAAGGGTCGAAGGCTTGTAGTCACAGACCCCTGCACGGGCCGCCCCCGCACAGGCAAATGCCGCAGCCGCCAAAACCAGAGTTGCCCGAGTTCCCATCATTATTCCCCGACCGCCTGTACTCAGATGTACCCGTCTCATCATACTCTGTTGCCCATCGACACGATACTGTCGTTCATAACTCACACCCTGTGTTGGCGGACGTTTGCGCACCAAACTGCGCAGCGCGCATGCCGGCACAGCATTATTTTTGCAGATCAGGGCTGCTGTTTGCCCGCACCACATATCCGCCATGCGCGGGACATCCGCGACCGCCCTGACGCTGGCAAAAACGGCAATCTACCCGAACCAAAAACGCCGCAAGCAAAGCTCACGGCGTCAGGTATTTGTAATAGCCGGACCCGCTTAAGAAGCAGGGTTCGCCTTCTGCGCAGGCACTGCCTTGGCACCCGGGTTCAGCGGGTCGTCCTGGCGCTGCACGGAGCCTTCGAAATGCGCACCGCTCTCTATGGCGATGGTCTTGTGGATGATGTCACCCTCGACACGGGCGGTGGACGTCAGACGCACCTTCAGGCCCCGCACACGTCCAACGATTCGCCCGTTGATCACAACATCATCGGCAATCACTTCGCCTTTGATGGTCGCTGTCTCGCCGATGGTCAGCAGATGCGCGCGGATGTCGCCCTCAACGGTGCCTTCAACCTGAATGTCGCCGGTTGTCTTCATGTTACCTGTCACATGCAGGTCGGATGACAGCACGGAAGCGGGCGGCTTTGCCTTTGGTGCACTGGCTTTGAACTCGTTCGGCTTTGGCGGCGGCATGGAAGGTGCCGCAGCCGAAGAAGAGGGCACTGCGGGCTTGTTTGCATCAGTGTTCGGGGCCGGATCGTTGATTTTGCTTTTAGAAAACATCGTTTGCTGCCTTGATATAGATCATTGGGTTAACGGCCTTACCGCCGACGCGTACTTCATAATGCAGATGCACGCCGGTGACCCGTCCTGTTGCACCCATATCACCGATACGGTCGCCGCGCGATACTCTTTGACCGACCTTCACGCGGATTTTTGACTGGTGGGCATAACGGGTCTCAATTCCGAACTCGTGCTGGATTTTGACCAAACGTCCGTAACCGGCGCTCCAGCCTGCATGGGTGACAACCCCGTCCGCCGTCGCATAGAGCGGCGTTCCGGTGCTGGCCGCAAAATCGACACCTGCGTGCATGCGGCGCCCACCTGTCTTGGGGTCACGGCGAAAGCCGAATTCGGAGGTGAAACGGAAGGCATCTTTCACAGGGTTGGCAAAAGGCGCCTTGGACGCTGCCAGCCGGTAAAGGTTCAGGCGGTCCATCTGGTTGATCAGGCGGTTTGCGCGCAGTGTATCAACAGACGGCTTCTCGCCGCGGGTGGTAAAGCTCAGCGGGGTCAAGGGGCCGCCTTGGCCCGAGTATCCGCGGCGAACTGTTTCCAGAATACGCTCCGTCGGCATGCCCGCCGCGCGGAACATCCGGTCCAGCGGGGCAACAGAAACAGTCATAGCCTCTTCCAGCTGGCGGAAAATCGTATCATTTTGTTCCTGCATGCTGGCAATTTTCTGGTTCAGCGCGTCCGCCGCCAGAAGGGCGTCCTGCGAATCCAGAATAACCTGATCCCGCTCGGCAGCGGTGCGGGCCAAAGCGTCGGCCAGAAAATCCATCGGTGCCGTGCTGGCAGCAATCTGGATCGCGGCGCCGCCTTCGGTTTGCAGCAGGGCCACCTGATCACGGGCAGTTTCACGGTCTTTCATGGTGCTGCGCAGCGTCGACTGGATCACGTCGATGCCGGTTTCCAGCTCGCGGCGGCGCGTCTCGGAGGACAGCAGCTCGGATTGCATCACGGAAATCTGGGTGAGCGCGGCGTTGAAGCGGCCCTGGGCCGCCAGTGCTTCCTCGGCACGGGTATCGCGTTGGGAACTCAGGTCATTCAGCCGTGCCTGATAGGTCCGCTGGTCACGCTTGGCCTGCTCGCGGAAGTTGCCCGAGCCGATGCTGTCCATGAGGATAATCGCAGTCGCCACAATCGCCCAAGCCACCAATGCCGCAGAACCGGTCAGCGCAATCAACTGTGTGATCGGGCGCAAACGGATAAACCGCGTGTCATTGTCAGATTTCAAAAATACGCGGCGTTCCGGAAAATGTCTTTCCAGAAACGCGTCAATTTTAATCGCGAGCTTTGTACGCACGTGCCATAATTCCCTTAGGTCCCGCCACGTTTCATGGTCCCTCACGAAATCGTAACAAGTTTGCAATAACTTTCCAAAACCCAACGGGCAACCCTTGAGGTCGCCCGTTGCGAAGTGTCGCCTGAATCCGGACCATATGGGCAGAAAACCGCCTACTTCGGCGGAGTTGTCGTGCGAGCCTCATCTGCTTTGCGCCAGTGGCCAGTAAAAATCGGGGGGAATACCGGCCTCGGCGCGCTTTTCTTCGTTGAAGGGCGGCTTTAACTGCCCATGGAAATACTGACGCACAAGGGCGTGAAATTTTGGTGTCGGGTCCAGCTCGTGACGGCCGCACAGATAGTGGAACCATTTGGACCCATAGGCGACATGGTGCACTTCCTCGGCATAGATTACCTCAAGTGCTGCAACGGCTTGCGTCTCCTTGGCCTGTTTGAAAACCTTGATCATATTGGGTGTCACATCCAGCCCGCGCGCCTCCAGCACCATGGGCACCACGGCCAGACGCCCCATAAAGTCATCCACAGTGTCTTCGGCAGCGCGCCACATGCCCGCATGGGCAGGCAAAGCGCCGTAATGGCTGCCCGCCGCTTCAAGGCAGTCACACATCAGGTTGAAATGTTTGGATTCCTCATCTGCCGCTTTCACCCAGTCATCATAATAACCGATGGGCATTGCTACATCTGTGAACCGCGCAATGATGTCCCAGTGCAGATCAACGGCGTTCAGCTCTATATGCGCCACCGCATGCATCAGTGCGATGCGCCCCTCGGGTGTGCCCGGTTTGCGGTGCGGTACATCGCGCGGGCTCAGCAGTTCCGGTGTGGCAGGGCGGGCAGGGTGCAGAGGCGGCTGCGCATGTCCGATTGCAGGCGTACTGCCATCCGCGCGCGCCGCCCGCCACTGCGCGGCAAACTTATGCGACAGAGCCGTCTTCTCGCGCCCGTCAGCGGTGTTCAACACCGCTACGGCCATTTCCGCCAGCGGCATCACAGCGCGCACACGGCTGCCAGCACCTCGTCCACATGCCCTGCTACTTTCACTTTGCGCCAGACCTGCGCAATGGTCCCGTCCGCGCCAACCAGATAGGTCGTCCGCTCGATCCCCATCGAGGTTTTGCCATACATGCTCTTTTCAACCCAGACGCCGTAATCTTGCGTCACAGTACCGTCGGTGTCCGACAACAGCGGCACCGTCAGCCCGTGTTTGGCTGCGAATTTGTCGTGCTTGGCCATCGTATCGCGCGAGATGCCGAACACTTTTGCACCCGCCTGCGCGAACGCCTCCAGATGCTCTGAAAATCCGATGCTTTCGGTTGTGCAGCCGGGCGTGTCGTCGCGCGGATAGAAAAACAACACCACAGGTGTACCTTTCAACGCAGATAAAGTGACATCACCGCCCCCCGTGACGGGCAGGGTGAAATCCGGGGCGGGTTGGGATATATCGGGCTGGAAAATATCGGACATGGGCAAAACTCCGGTGTTTGAGGGGGCTGGCCTTTCAGGCCGCGTTCACCTCTGTCATAGTAGTGCAGCGGCACAAATGTCCAACCCCGCAGCACAGACGATATGCAGCACAGACGATATAGAGATCCTAACAAGTGACCGGACCCTGATGGCCGAAGCCGATCCGCCAGACCTGCCGCCGCAGCGGCCAAAACGCCGCAAACGCGGCCTGTTTTTGCTGGGCATCGGGATGTTCAACGCGCTGTGGTCGCTGTTGGTGCTGACGGTTGTGATCGCTGTAGGCGCCGTCTATTTTTTCTACGACCGCCCCGTGGTCATGCCCGCCTGGGTCGAGGCGCGGGTCGAGCAGCGCCTTCAAGAGGAGTTCCCGGAGGTCCAGATTACCTTCGGAGAGTTGCGTCTGCTCATGGAAGAAGGCTGGCGCCCGCGCGTGCGCCTGCGCGATGTCGCCGTCTCCACCCCGCAAGGCGCAGAGCTGATCCGCTTTTCCGAAGCCCGCGTGCGTCTGTCCATGCCCGCCCTGCGCCGTGGCAAGGTGCAGCCTGCCGAGGTTGCCCTGCGCGGTGTCTTTGTCACCCTTGTCCGCGCGCCTGATGGCACGATGACACTGCAGACCGCCCTTGACGGTGCGCGCGGTGCCGCAGGGCCGGGCCAGACCCGCAATCTTGGCACGCTGGTGGGCCAGATTGACGGCGTGTTACAACAACCCGGCCTTGCGGCGCTGGAGCATGCCGAGGTGCGCGGCCTGACTGTGCAATATTTCGACCAGCGCGCAGAGCGGTCCTTCACCCTCGATGGCGGGCGTTTGATCGCAGACCGCACAAACGGTGCGCTGGTCGTGAGTGCCGATCTGGCGCTTTTGGGCAGTGGTGCATCTGTCACAACGCTGTCGGCAAATTACACCAGCGTGATCGGTGCGCCAGAGGCGCAGTTCGGCGTGCGCATTGATGATGTCTCTGCTGGCGATATCGCCAGCCAGAGCCCCGCGTTTGCCTGGATGGGCGCGCTGCGGGCACCGATTTCGGGTGCGCTGCGCTCGGGTGTGCGCAGCGATGGCACGCTTGCGCCGGTCTCTGCCACTTTGCACATCGGGGCCGGTGTGGTGCAGCCCAACGATGGCACAACGCCGGTCCCGTTCGATTCCGCGCGCAGCTACTTTTCCTACGATTCCGTTCTTGGCCTGTTGCAGTTTGACGAATTATCGGTGGTCAGCAAATGGGTCACGGCCCGCGCCGAAGGCACGGCCACCCTGACCGGCCTGCGCAGCGGCCCGCTGGAGGCGCTGGTGGGCCAGTTCAGCATCACGCAACTGCGCGCCAACCCGCTGGGCCTTTATCCACAACCGATAGAGCTGGACGGCGCCGACATAGACTTCCGCCTGCAAACAGCACCTTTCAAGCTGGACATCGGGCGTCTGGACATCTTTGATCAAGGTCAGACGCGCCACGCATTCGGCACGCTGACAGCGCAGCGCGAGGGCTGGCAGGTTGCACTGGATGCCCGCGCCGATGTGATCAATCCCGCCCGCGTGCTGGAACTGTGGCCAGAGGCCGTCGGCACCAAAACCCGCGATTGGCTGGCCGAAAACCTGATTGCCGCCAAGATCACAAATGCCGATTTTGCCCTGCGCATTGCCCCGAAAGAGCCTCCGCGTGTCTATCTGGGGATGGATTATGCCGAAGGGTCCGCGCGGGTTCTCAGAACGCTGCCCCCCGTGACCCAAGCGCGCGGCCATGCGAGCCTCGACGGCACCCGACTTGTGGTCTCGCTGGATGAAGGCGTGGTGCAGGCAGGCGAGGGGGGGACCGTGCGGGTAGAGCGTTCGGCATTCATTATCCCCGACATCACCGTAAAAGACGGCGCGCCTGCGGTGGTCCGCCTGAATGCCCGTGGCTCTGTCACCGCGGCTTTGTGGACGCTGGACCAACCGCCGATGCTGGTGATGCAAAAGGCCGGATTGCCTGTGACACTGGGCGAGGGCGAGGCGGTCGCCTCCGGCACTATCTCTTTTCCGCTCAAACGCGGGGGCGGCGGCAAGAGTGTAATCTTCGACGTAACAGCCGATCTTCTGGACCTCTACACCGCTACGCTGATCAAAGGCCGCACCCTGAAATCCCCGCTGATGAAGGTGGTGGCCAGCAATACGCAGGTGGCAATTTCCGGCCCCGGCACGCTCGACGGTGTGGCCTTTGACGGGCGCTGGCAGCAGCCTATCGGCGCAGGGGCCGAGGCCAGCACCCTGCGCGGCACCGCACAAATCACTCCTGCCGCACTTGCGGCTTTCAACATCGCCCTGCCGGACGGTATGATCACAGGGGCCACCCGCGCCGACATCGGCATTAACTTCAACCGCGGACAGCCGCCGCGCATGACCCTGCGCTCGGACTTGCAAGGGGCCACGCTGGCGATCCCGCAACTGGGCTGGCGCAAGGGCAGCGGCACACGCGGCGCGCTGGCGATGGATATTCGCCTCGGGTCTGATCCTGCGGTCACGGCGATGTCGCTTGGCGGTGCAGGGCTGGAAGCTAAAGGCACGATATCATTGGCCAAAAGCGGCGGGCTGGACCGGCTGGAGCTGGACAGCCTTACCGTCGGCGACTGGCTGGATGTGCGTGCAGCGCTTGTGGGTCAGGGGGCGGGGCGCGCGCCGCAAGTATTGGTGAACGGAGGACGGCTCGATCTGCGCCGCGCGCAATTCGGCAACGACGCTGCCGGGGGGGCTGGCGGGCGCGCTGGTGGGGGCGCTGGTGGTCGTGCCTCCGCCGGTCCGCCGTCACTGCCCATGCGCGTGCGGCTGGACCGTCTGCAAATCACCGAGGCGATCTGGCTGCAAGGTCTGGCGGGCACCTTCAAAACCACAGGCGGTATCGACGGCCCGTTCGAGGCGCGCATAAACGGCGGCACCGGCGTCTCGGGACGGGTGGTGCCGCAACAGGGCCGCACGGCGGTGCGCCTCAGCTCGGTCGATGCAGGCGGTGTCCTGCGCTCTGCGGGCTTGTTCAAGCAGGCCGTCGGCGGCACGCTGGATCTGTCGCTGATCCCTGTGGGCACGGGTGGCGCCTATGACGGGCGGCTGAAGATCGACGGCGTCTCGATCCGGGACGCCCCTGCTATGGCGGCTCTGGTCAATTCCCTGTCCTTGGTCGGGCTGGTCAACGAAATGAACGGTGACGGCATCTATTTCGACGAGGTAGAGGCCGCCTTCCGTTTGACGCCTGACCGCATCACGCTGAGCCGCGGCAGTGCGGTGGGGGCCTCGCTGGGGCTCTCGGTGGACGGGGTGTTTGCCACCGATACCGGACAAATGGCCATGCAGGGGGTGATCACACCCGTCTATCTGCTCAACGGGATCGGATCGCTGCTGACCCGCAAGGGCGAGGGGCTACTGGGCTTTAATTACAGCCTGACAGGGGATGCAAAGGCGCCGTCCGTGTCGATCAATCCGCTGTCGGTGCTGGCACCGGGGGGATTGCGCGACATTTTCCGTGGTCCCAAAACAAAGTTGCCGCGCGTGCAGGGCGAAACCCCGCGTGCGCAACCGGACGCGCCCAAAACGCCCGTTGATCCTGTGTTCGAAGGCCGTTAGAGGCATACCTCATGAAACTCAGTGATTTTGACTTTGACCTGCCCGATGATTTGATCGCCGTGCGCCCCGCCCAGCCGCGATCCTCCGCGCGCCTGCTGGTGGCTGACGGCGATGCGATCCACGACGCCCGCGTGCATGATCTGGTGGACTGGCTGCGCAGCGGCGACCGTCTGGTGTTGAACGACACCCGCGTGATCCCCGCGCGCCTGTCCGGTCTGCGCCACCGCACCACGGGCCAAGGCCCTGTCGCCGCAAAAATCGAGGCGACTTTACTGGAGCCGCAGGCAGAGGGCGCTGTCTGGACTGCCTTGGTCAAACCGTTGAAAAAGCTCCAGACGGGCGAGCAGATTGTCTTTTCCGACGACCTTACTGCCACGCTGGAAGGTGTCCATGAGGGGCTGGCCTATCTGCGCTTTAACCTCACGGGTGAGGATTTTGACGCCGCGCTAAACGCCGCAGGCGCCATGCCGCTGCCGCCCTATATCGCGGCCAAACGCCCCGCCGATGCGCAAGACATGACCGATTACCAGACTGTCTGGGCGAAAAACGCCGGTGCTGTTGCGGCGCCTACAGCGTCGCTGCATTTCGACACCCCGCTGCTGGACGCGCTGCGCGCTATGGGGGTCGCGTTTACCTATGTCACCTTGCACGTGGGCGCGGGGACGTTCCTGCCCGTCAAGGTAGACGACATATCAGAGCATAAAATGCACGCCGAATGGGGGCAGGTCAGCGCCCAAGCCGCCGCCGAGATTGCGGCCACCAAAGCCGAAGGCGGACGTGTGATCCCCGTGGGCACGACTGCCCTGCGCCTGATTGAAACAGCAGGGCGCGCAGGCGCTATCGCCCCTTGGGAAGGCGACACCGACATCTTTATTACGCCCGGTTTCACCTTCAACGTGGCCGATGCGCTGATGACCAACTTCCATTTGCCGCGCTCCACGCTGATGATGCTGGTCTCGGCGCTGATGGGGTCGCAGGCAATCCGCACGATATACTCACACGCAATTGAAGACAAATACCGCTTCTTCTCTTATGGTGACGCCTCGCTCCTGATACCGCCGCGCAAAAGCGGCTGAATTGGTCGCATTCGCCCTGACACGGGGCACCCTGCGGCGTTAGGGGTGACACGCAGACACAAGGAACAGCACAGATGATACAGGTCCTCTCCAGCGCATGGGCGCTTCTTTTCGGTATGTTCCTGTTGATGCTGGGCAATGGCATGCAGGGCACATTGCTGGGCATACGCGGCGAGATCGAAGGCTTTGACACGCTGGGCATGTCCATCGTCATGTCGGCCTATTTTGTCGGCTTCCTTGGCGGCTCGCGGCTGGCACCGCTGATGATCCAGCGGGTCGGCCATGTGCGCGTTTTTGCAGCACTTGCCTCTGCCATCTCGGCGGTGATGATCCTCTATCCGACCTTCCCCAATATCATCGTCTGGACCTTTGGTCGCGTGCTGATCGGTTTTTGCTTTTCCGCGGTCTACGTCACGGCGGAAAGCTGGCTGAACAACGCCGCCGACAACTCCAACCGCGGGCAGGCGCTCTCGCTCTATATGATCGTGCAGACGCTGGGCATTGTGACGGCACAGGCGCTGCTGCTGGTGGCCGATCCGGGCGGCTTTGTGCTGTTTGTCATTCCGTCCGTGCTGGTCAGCCTTGCTGTCACGCCCATTCTGTTGTCGATCAGTCCGACACCGGCCTTTGCCACCACCAAACCCATGAGCCTGCGCGCGCTGATGAATGTCTCGCCGCTGGGCTGTGTCGGTATGTTCCTGCTGGGCGGTATCTTTTCGGCCCAGTTCGGCATGTCATCCGTTTACGGCACCGAGGCAGGGCTGAGCGTGGCGCAAATCTCGACCTTTGTGGCGACTTTCTTTATTGGCGCGGTGTTTCTGCAATACCCCATCGGCTGGATCTCGGACCGGATGGACCGCCGCTATCTGATTATGGTCGTGTCTATCATCGGGGCAGCGGGCTGCGCCTTGGGGGCCGTGATGGGCGAGGTCTTTGTCATGCTGCTGGTGGCTGCGTTCATCATTGGCGGCATGGCCAATCCGCTTTATTCGCTGCTGATCGCCCATACCAACGATTTTCTCGAGCATGACGATATGGCTGCGGCCTCTGGCGGTCTGCTGTTCATCAACGGGCTGGGCGCCATTCTCGGGCCGATTTTTGTAGGCTGGCTGATGGGAACCTCCGTTGGTCCGGCGGGGTTCTATATTTTTACCGGCGTGCTCTTTGTCGCGACTGTTATTTATGCGGCCTACCGCTCGACCGTGCGCGCGGCGCTGCCGGTAGAAGAGACGGGCGCCTATGTGCCCATGGGTCCCACAGCAACCACCGTTGCAATGGAAATTGCGCAGGAATACGTGATAGAGACAGAGCTTGAGGAAGAAGAGGCCGCCAAAACCAAAGCCTGATACGGCAGGTTTCCGCCGCTTAAAGGATGCTGGCGCCGCAATTGGCAGGGAGTTTGCGCTAACTACAACAGGTTTGTCGTAAATTGTGAGTATGAAAACTGCCGGAACTGTCCTTTACTGGTGGCGATATTACCACCACGCAAGGAGGAATGCGACAATGGTAGGTTCCGAGCAAGTTCTGGAGTTCTGGCTGGACAAGATTGGTCCCGCCGGTTGGTACACCGCCGATGATGCTGTGGACTCAGAAATCCGCGAGACATTTATGCCGCTCTGGGAAGCTGCGCGCGATGGCGGGCTGAGCATGTGGTTAACTTATCCTTCCGGTGTGCTGGCCTATCTTATCGTGACCGATCAATTTTCCCGCAATATGTTCCGCACTGACGACCGTCGTGCATTCTCGACGGATACGGCTGCGCTTGCGGTTGCAAAACTTGCCATCTGCAAAGGCTGGGACCTCAAGATTGATGCGCCTGCGCGGCAGTTCTTTTACTTGCCCTTGATGCATTCCGAAAACCTGTGCGATCAGGACAGGTGCATCCGCCTTATGGTCGAGCGGATGCCAAAATCCGGCGCTAACAATTTGCTGCATGCACAAGCGCACCGCGAAGTGATCCGCCAGTTCGGCCGCTTTCCCTACCGCAACGCGGCCCTGTCGCGCAGTGATACCCGCAGCGAGATCGCATTTACAGATGCAGGCGGCTACGGCGCGACCCTGCGCCAGCTCCAGTCCAGAAAGGCTGCCTGAGGCCCGATATGGCCTATGGCCGGGTCGAAACAGGGCGTTTTTGCGCCCTGTTTTGCGTTTTCAGGCCTGCGGATGCGGGCCAGTCTTACCGCACCATTGCACGCTAAACTGATATGGTTTAACGGTGAACTATATAGTTCCAGCAAAGCCCGAGGTGCAAAATGGCCGATACATCTTATGATCTGATTGTCATTGGTGCAGGACCGGGCGGCTATGTCGCCGCAATCCGGGCCGCGCAACTGGGCATGAACGTCTGTATCATCGAGCGGGAAAACCTTGGCGGCATTTGCCTCAACTGGGGCTGCATCCCGACCAAGGCCATGCTGCGCTCTTCCGAAGTGTTCCACCTGATGGAGCGCGCCAAGGAATTCGGCCTGAAGGCGGATGGCATCGGCTATGATCTGGATGCGGTGGTCAAACGCTCGCGCAAGATCGCGGGCCAGCTGTCGGGTGGCATTGGCCATCTGATGAAAAAAAATAAAATTACCGTGGTAATGGGCGATGCGACGATCCCCGCCAAAGGCAAGGTTTCCGTGAAAACCGCCAAAGGCACCGAAGATCTGAGTGCGCCGAACATCGTGCTGGCCACGGGTGCCCGTGCGCGCGAATTGCCGGGCCTTGAGGCGGACGGCAAGCTGGTCTGGACCTACCGCCATGCCCTGCAACCGCCGCACATGCCCAAGAAACTGCTGGTCATCGGATCGGGCGCCATCGGCATCGAATTTGCCAGCTTTTACAACACGCTGGGCGCCGATACGACGGTGGTTGAGGTGATGGACCGCGTCCTGCCCGTGGAAGATGCCGAAATCTCCGCCTTCGCGAAAAAGTCCTTCGAGAAGCAGGGCATGAAGATCATGCAAAAAGCCATGGTCAAAAAGCTTGACCGCACGGGCAGCACCGTCACCGCCCATATCGAAGTCGGTGGCAAAACCGAGACGCATGACTTTGACACTGTCATCAGCGCCGTGGGCATTGTCGGGAATGTCGAAAACCTCGGGCTGGAGGCATTGGGCGTCAAGATCGACCGCACCCATGTGGTCACGGACGAATATTGCCGCACCGGTGTCGAGGGCCTCTATGCCATTGGCGACATTGCAGGCGCGCCGTGGTTGGCGCACAAAGCCAGCCATGAAGGCGTCATGGTGGCCGAGCTGATGGCAGGCCTGCACGCCCATCCCGTCAAGCCCGAGAGCATTGCAGGCTGCACCTATTGCCACCCGCAGGTGGCCTCCGTCGGCTACACCGAAGCGAAGGCGAAAGAGCTGGGGTACGAGATCAAAGTCGGCCGCTTCCCGTTCATCGGCAACGGCAAAGCCATCGCTTTGGGCGAGGAAAACGGCATGATCAAAACCATCTTCAACGCCAAAACAGGCGAGCTGCTGGGCGCGCATATGATCGGTGCGGAAGTGACGAGCTGATCCAGGGCTACGTCATCGGCCGCCAGCTGGAAACCACCGAAGAAGACCTGATGAACACCGTCTTCCCGCATCCAACCCTGTCGGAAATGATGCACGAAAGCGTGTTGGACGCTTATGACAAAGTCATCCATATGTAGCCTCGCTGTGGCGGTCCTTTGCGCTGGACCGCCCTGTGCACCCCTGACATACTCACCCTATGGTAAGTCTCAATCGCGTCATTATGGGCCCTGCATCGCGCAGGATGATCCAGGACCTCACCCCGCAAAACCTGCGGGTGGCGGAGGTGTCGGGCCATTATGGCACCCAGTTCGATTTCAAAAGCTACGAGCAGTTCCGCTATCCGGAATATGACATCTGCGCAGGCCCTTATCTGGATCCTGATACGAACAAACCCTATAAATTCGACCTGATCCTTGCCAATCAGGTCTGGGAGCATCTGGACCGTCCCTATACCGCCACCCGCCATGTGCGCCAGATGCTGAAAAAGGGCGGGAAATTCTGGGTGGCCGTGCCGTTTTATGTGCCGTTCCATGCGGCTCCAATGGACAATTCGCGTTGGTCCGCGCGCGGGCTCAAGAATTTTCTGATCGAATGCGGGTTCGAGGAACATCTGGTCCAGTCTTACCAATGGGGCAATCGCCATGTCGCGAAACGCAACATGGAAGACGTCTGGCCCCCCGAATATATCGAGGGTGTCGATGACATCACCGACGACCCGATGATGCCGATTTGCGCATGGGCTATGGCCGAGCGCAGCTGATGCCCAAATCATGCTAGGCTCATGGCCGCTGATCCTCGCACTCTGGGGCGCAGGCCTAGGCGCGGCGATGCAATACGCTAAAATCTCTGTGATTTATGACCTGCTGGGCAGTGTGTACCCCGAAGGCGGCGCGGCTCTGGGCTGGCTGGTGTCTTTAGTCGGCAGCATCGGCATTGTGCTGGGTGTGGTCGCGGCCATGCTGGTGGCGCGGGTCCGCTACCGCCGCGCGCTACTGGGGGCACTCTGGCTGGGCGCTGCTGTCTCACTGGGCCAGGCTTTGCTGCCCCCTTTGCCCCTGATGTTGGCCCTGCGGCTGGTCGAGGGCATCTCACACCTCGCCATCGTGGTCGCTGCCCCCACGCTCATCGCCCAGATCGCCACGGACCAACAGCGCGGGCTGGCGCTGACCCTTTGGGGTACCTTCTTTGGCGTGGCCTTTGCGGTCATGGCATGGGGCGGGCTGCCCTTGGCGCGCAGTGCTGGTATCCCCGCGCTGTTCGCCTTGCATGCTGCCTATATGGCGTGCTTTGCGCTCTACCTCGCCCCGCGCCTGTGGGCATTGCCTGACGAAGGGGAGATCGGTTCAGTCTCCCTCACCGCCATCCTTGCCACCCATAAAACCATCTACACCAGCTCCCGCATCGTGGCCCCCGCAGCAGGCTGGCTGTTCTATACGTTCTGCTTCGTCTCTATCCTTACCGTCCTGCCGCCCTATCTGGACCCGTCCCTGCGCGCGCTTGTGATGGGGGCGATGCCCCTGACCAGCATCGCGGTTTCCATGACGCTTGGGGTGGTGCTGCTGCGCTATACCTCTGCCGTCACTGTGGTGATTGCGGGCTTTTCTGCCTCGGCACTCTGTATGCTCTGGCTCTGGGCTGTGCCTGCGGGGGTGCCCGCCTGTCTGGCACTCGCCGCTGCCATGGGGTTGATCCAAGGGGCCAGCTTTGCCGCCGTGCCGCAACTGAACGCAGGCGCGCAGGCGCAGACCCAAGCCAATGGCGCCATGGCGCAAATGGGCAATCTGGGGAACACGCTGGGCACGCCTGTGATGGCGCTGGCACTGGCCGGTTGGGGCTATGCCAGCCTGCCGCTGCTTGCGGGTGCTGCCTTCATCGCGGGCCTGCTGCTGCACCTGACACTGGCCGCCCTGCGCAGAAAAACTTGACGTTTACCTTTTGTTCACTTTTTCGCATTGGAGAATCCCGCCACCCCGCCTATATCGCGTATAAACCAAAGGGGTGCCGCATGGCTGAGCAGAAGAACATCGAAGTGCGCGGCGCGCGCGAACACAACCTCAAGAACATCGACGTAGACATCCCGCGCGATAAACTGGTGGTGATCACGGGGCTGTCCGGCTCTGGCAAATCGTCGCTGGCGTTTGATACGATTTATGCCGAAGGCCAGCGCCGCTATGTTGAATCCCTATCGGCCTATGCCCGCCAATTCCTTGATATGATGCAGAAGCCCGATGTGGATCACATCTCGGGCCTGTCGCCTGCCATCTCGATCGAACAGAAAACCACCTCCAAAAATCCGCGCTCGACTGTCGGCACCGTGACCGAGATTTACGATTATATGCGCCTGTTGTTCGCCCGCGTCGGCACGCCTTATTCGCCCGCGACCGGCAAGCCCATCGAGGCGCAACAGGTGCAGGATATGGTTGACCGTATTATGACGATGGAGGAGGGGACACGCGCCTATCTGCTGGCCCCGATCATCCGCGACCGCAAGGGCGAATACCGCAAGGAATTCCTCGAGCTGCGCAAATCCGGTTTCCAGCGAGTCAAGGTCAATGGCGAATTCTACGAGCTGGACGAGCCGCCCACGCTGGACAAAAAATTCCGCCACGACATTGACGTGGTGGTGGACCGGATTGTGGTCCGTGCAGGGCTGGAGACACGGCTGGCTGACAGCTTGCGCACCGCGCTGGACCTTGCCGATGGCATCGCGATCCTTGAGACAGCGCCGACTGAAGGAGAGTCCGAGCGCCACACATTCTCCGAGAAATTTGCCTGCCCTGTCAGTGGCTTCACCATCCCCGAGATCGAGCCGCGTTTGTTCTCCTTCAACGCGCCTTTCGGTGCTTGCCCGTCGTGTGATGGCTTGGGTAAAGAGTTGTTTTTCGACGAACGCCTTGTGGTGCCCGACCAGAACCTAAAAATCTACGACGGTGCGCTGGCGCCTTGGCGCAAGGGCAAGTCCCCGTATTTCCTGCAAACCATTGAGGCGATCGCCAAGCATTATGGCTTTAGCCAGAGCGCGAAATGGAAAGACATCGACCCGAAAATCCAGAAGGTCTTCCTCTATGGGTCTGGCAAGGAAGAGATTAAATTCCGCTACGACGAGGGTGGTCGCGTCTATGAGGTGAGCCGCGTTTTCGAGGGGGTGATCCCCAACATGGAACGCCGCTACCGTGAGACGGACAGCAACTGGATCCGCGAAGAGTTCGAGCGCTACCAGAACAACCGCGCTTGCGCGACGTGTGACGGCTACCGCCTTCGCCCTGAAGCATTGGCCGTGAAAATCGGTGTGCCCGGTAATCTGCTGCATGCTGGGCAAGTGGTGCAAATGTCGATCCGTGAGGCGTGGGAGTGGTGCAATATCGTACCAGACCAGCTGAGCGCGCAGAAAAACGAGATTGCCAAAGCGATCCTGAAAGAAATTCGCGAACGTCTCGGGTTCTTGAATAATGTGGGATTAGAGTACCTTACACTCGCACGTTCAAGCGGTACATTAAGTGGCGGCGAGAGCCAGCGCATCCGCTTGGCTTCCCAGATCGGTTCTGGCCTTACGGGCGTTCTTTATGTTCTGGACGAGCCTTCGATTGGCCTGCACCAGCGCGACAATGACCGTCTCTTGCAAACCCTTAAAAACCTGCGCGACCAAGGCAATAGCGTTCTCGTGGTCGAGCATGATGAGGAAGCCATCCGCGAGGCAGATTACGTCTTCGATATTGGTCCGGGTGCCGGTGTGCACGGGGGCCGCATCGTCAGTCACGGCACGCCCGAACAGGTTGCTGCTGACCCGAATTCCCTGACAGGTCAATATCTTACGGGAAAGCGCCGGATCGAGGTTCCAACGACGCGACGCAAGGGCAACAAAAAGAAAATTCAGGTGGTCAAGGCCACGGGCAACAACCTGCAAAACATCACGGTTGATTTTCCATTGGCCCAGTTTGTTTGTGTAACGGGGGTGTCGGGCGGGGGGAAGTCCACGCTGACCATCGAGACACTGTTCAAGACGGCCTCTATGAATCTCAACGGTGCGCGTCAGACACCGGCGCCTTGCGAGACGATTAAGGGGTTGGAGCATCTGGACAAGGTCATCGACATTGACCAACGCCCTATTGGCAGAACTCCGCGTTCAAATCCAGCGACTTACACGGGGGCCTTCACCCCGATCCGTGACTGGTTTGCTAACCTTCCGGAGTCCAAAGCGCGCGGCTACAAACCCGGTCGCTTCAGTTTCAACGTCAAAGGCGGGCGCTGTGAGGCATGCCAAGGCGACGGCGTCATCAAAATCGAGATGCACTTCCTGCCGGACGTTTATGTGCAATGCGAGACCTGCAAAGGCGCGCGCTACAACCGTGAAACGCTGGAGATCAAGTTCAAAGGCAAAAGCATTGCGGATGTGCTGGATATGAATGTGGAAGATGCACAGACATTTTTCACTGCTGTTCCGTCGATCCGCGAGAAGATGGACGCATTGATGCGCGTGGGCCTGAGCTATATCAAAGTGGGCCAGCAAGCCACCACCCTGTCGGGCGGTGAGGCGCAGCGTGTAAAGCTGTCCAAGGAACTCAGCAAGCGGTCCACAGGCCGCACGCTCTATATTCTGGACGAGCCGACCACCGGTCTTCATTTTGAGGATGTGCGCAAGCTGTTGGAAGTATTGCATGAATTGGTGGATCAGGGCAATTCGGTCATCGTGATCGAGCATAATCTCGATGTGGTGAAAACCGCAGATTATATCATTGATATCGGTCCTGAAGGGGGCGATGGCGGTGGTCAAGTGGTCGCCAAAGGCACACCGGAAGAGGTGGCTGAGGTGGCCGCAAGCTATACAGGAAAATACCTTAAACCCATGCTTACCCCCCGCGTCGCGGCCCAGTGATCAAGGCAGACTGAGACATAGATCCAGCAAACGGGCGAAATCAGAGGCATCAAGGCTGTCAAACTGGCCGGACAGGTCTTCGATTTCGTCCGCACGCGCTCGGCCTAAAACAGGATCGGCAAAGCGGTGAAACTTGTCCGATATCTCTGTATCGCTCAGCGGTTGGTCGCGGTCGCCACGCGGGCTGCGCGGGTCTGATGTAAAGGCCCGTCCATCCGTTGTCCGGATCGTCACCTCGGCCCAGCGTTTACCAACTGAAATCTTGGTATAGTGATCATCATCAATGAGTTGCGTGGCATTGCTCACCCTGAGAACTTCAGGATCCTGCAATGTTTCCGGTGCCAGTTCGGCCACCCCGATTTGACCTCGGACAATCATGCAAGCGACTGGAAAGGCAATAGAATAGCTGAATTCATCCAGCGTCTCAGGGCTGTGTCCGGCCAAACGCGTGGCATTGTGGAAGGTGCGAATATCCACGCCCGCCACATCCGCCGCCGCCAGCCCGTTCGCGGCCATCAGATCAGCCGCTGCGTCAATTGATGGGTGCGCCCAGCGACAGCAGGGATAGGGCTTGTAACTGGTGTCCTCGACCGTGCGCCACGCCTTGCCCAGATCCTCCCAGAACTCGGGCGTCTGCTCGCACGTAAGGGCCGGGGCACCCGTGAACCCTTCGCGCGCCAGGTAGGCCGCTGTGAGGCCCGACGGCGCCCCCCAGCCCACACCATCGCGCAGCATGGTCGGATAGTCGATACAGCGCATCATCTGGCTGCGCGGCCCGTGGAATTCACCGATGCCGGCGGCATGGCGGATCTGGCTCTGGCTCAGCCCTAATGCGCGTGCCGCAGCTGTCGCAACTCCGGTTGAGGTCCACGCCCCCGAGGTGTGGTAGTCCGCACAGGTGGCGTGCTGGGCCAGTCCGGCGCGGTAGCTGACCTCATAAGCCACAGCCAGCCAGACGGCAAATTCATTGCCTGTTACGGGGCGGTCCAGCGTGTCGGCCAGCGCCAAGAGGGCGGGAAACACCGCAGAGCCTGCATGGCCCTTGCAAGGCGACGTAGTGTCGTGGGCATCTACGGCATCTATGGTAAACGCCCCTGCCATGGCGGCGCCAACAGGGCTTACGGTGCCGCCATGCATCAGAATGCGTGCAGATCCTGCATTGCCCGCCCCGAAGAGTGCCAGCGCCCCACGCCGTGCGATATCTGCCATTTCTGTCGTGGAGCCTACAGCTGCCGTGCCCATAGTATCCGTGAAGGAGCGGCGCAGCGTCCAAAGGAGCTCCTCTGGAAGAGCGTTATAGTCCAATGTGGCAGCAAATGTCTCGAAGGGCAGAGCCATGCGATATTCCTTAGGCTGGTTTTCTCGAGCCTAAGGGCCGAACGGCTGTGAAAATGCCGAAAAGCGACATTAATTGTCCCGACCGCGCGCCGCAAACCGTGGCAGCATCGCGGAAAAGTCTTTACCACGGCCATCCTCGTTTTCGACAAACTGCGCATAGAGCTTTGCTGCAAGCGCTCCCATCGGGGTATCAGCATCCACTGCTGCGGCGGCTTGCTGGCTCAGCCCCAGATCCTTGAGCATCAACTCGGCTGCGAAACCCGGGGCATACCCGTTATCCGCTGGGGTTTTTGGCCCGACACCCGGCGCAGGGCAATAGGTGTTCATTGACCAGCTTGAGCCGGACGATGTGCTGGTCACATCGAACATTTTCTGACGGTCGAGGCCCAGTTTATCAGCCAGAGCAAAAGCCTCGCAGGTGGCGATCATCGTGGCACCCAAGATCATATTATTGCAAATTTTGGCAGCCTGACCTGCACCAGCATGGCCGCAATGCACAGCCTTTTGTCCCATAATGTCAAACAGTCCGGCTGCGGCGGCAAAGGCTGCGTCACTCCCGCCCGCCATAAATGTAAGCGTGCCACCCGCCGCACCGCCAACGCCCCCGGACACAGGCGCATCGACAAAGCCTATGCCCATGTTCTGAGCTTGGGCGGCCACATCACGCGCGCTGTCCACATCAACGGTAGAACAGTCAATCAGCGTGGCGCCCTTTTTCATCGCGGGCAATACCTGTGCGGCGACCGCCCGCATGATGGCCCCGTTCGGCAGCATGGTGAAAACAAAATCTGCATCCGCGCAGGCCGCCTCAACCGTTTGCGCCATGTTGACGCCTGCGGCAGCGGTGCCGGCGGTGTCAAATCCGGTTACGGTATGCCCTGCGGCGGCCAGATTGGCAGCCATCGGCGCACCCATGTTGCCAAGCCCGATAAATCCGATTGTACAGCTGCTCATGTCACTCTCCAGTTTGCAAACTTAATGCATTTTTTCCCAATGGGGCCAGCATCCTGGCAACTGCGAACAAAGGCACATCGCCTGTCGCATATTGCCAATCCGGTTGGCGGTCCTTGTCGATTATGGCGGCACGAATACCTTCCAGAAAATCGCCGTGCTCCATCGCGCGTGCGGTAAAGCGGTACTCGTAGTCTAAAGCCTTCTCGATGCTCAGCGCAGGACCGCGCAGCCGGTGTATCATCTCGACTGTGCAAGCCATCGACAAAGGTGCATTGCGATCCATCATACTGCGCGCAGTGGCAGCAAAATCGCTTTGGTCCAGCGCCAGCAAACGCCGGATGTCACCGAGGGTTTCGCCGCCAAACAGGGCGTTGATCTGATCTGTCTGGCCGCGCAACGGACCTACGGGCGCTGGCTCCGCCAATGCGTTGAGGCAGGACGGATCACCTGATGTTTCTAATTTGGATATTGCATTTATCCACATTAGCTGCGGGATATAAATATCTGCAAAACCTGAATATATTGCGTCATCAGCAGTCATTCGTGCTGCAGTTATCCCCAGATATTCGCCTACCCGTCCGGGGGCCAGTGCAAGCATCAGCGAACCGCCCACGTCCGGCACAAGCCCGATGCCGACTTCCGGCATGGCAATTCGGCTGCTTTCGCACACCACACGGTGCGATCCATGACAGCCGATCCCGACACCACCACCCATGGTAAAGCCCTGAAGAAACGATACTACAGGCTTGACGTAGGTGAAAATCTTGCTGTTTAACCGGTATTCATCCGCCCAGAATTTCTGTCCAAAGGCAAAGTCTCCTTGGACCCCCTTGGCATAAAGGTCGGCGATATCCCCGCCCGAGCAAAAGGCGCGCTCTCCTTGTGCATCAATCACAACCACCGCGACAGTGTCATTCTTGGCCCAGGCATCCAACGCGCCTTCAATGGCCAGACACATTGAATATGTCAGCGCATTCAAGGCCTTGGGGCGGTTCAGGGTGATCCGCCCTGCACGTCCTGTAATGCGGATATCAATATCGCTCATTCGTATCTCCTCAGCACTCCTCAGCGGTTTTTCAACATATCGCGGGATACAATGACGCGCATGATTTCGTTTGTGCCCTCCAAAATCTGGTGTACTCGCAAATCACGGACCAGTTTTTCAATGCCATAATCTGCCAGATACCCATAGCCGCCATGCAGTTGCAGACATTGATCTACGATCCGGCTGCCCGCTTCAGTCACAAACTTCTTCGCCATCGCGCAATATTTTGTCGCATCCGGCGCGCCGGTGTCCAGTTTCCACGCCGCTTGCCGCAAGAAAACGCGCGCCGCCGACAGCTCGATCTCCATGTCTGCCAGCCGGAATTGCAGCCCCTGAAACTGGTCGATCGGTTTGCCAAAGGCTTTACGCTCGCCCATATAATCCAGAGTTTTGCTCAGCGCCGTCTGCGCCGCGCCCAAGGAACAAGCTGCAATGTTCAAACGGCCGCCATCCAGACCTTTCATCGCATATTTGAAACCATTCCCTTCCTCTCCGATCAAATTACCGGCTGGAATGTTGCAATCGTCAAATTGTACTTGCGCTGTCGGCTGGCTGCGCCAGCCCATTTTATCTTCCAGAGCACCAAAACTCAGCCCCGCCGTGCCGTCTTCGACATAGACAGTCGACACTCCGCCGGCACCATCCTCGCCGGTGCGTACCATGCAGACATAGGCATCCGAATATCCGCCGCCAGAGATGAATGCTTTGGTACCGTTGATCGAATACCCTTCGTTTGTGCGCTGCGCACGTGTCTTGAGTGCCGCCGCGTCAGAGCCTGATCCCGGCTCAGTGAGGCAATAGCTGAGCACCGTGTTCATGGACAAAACATCGCCCATAATCCGCGCTTTCAACGCGTCCGAGGCAAAGCTGTCCAGCATCTTTGCGCACATATTGTGAATGGACAAAAACGCCGCCACAGACGGGCAGGCCATCGAGAGTGCTTCGAAAACCAGCGTGGCGTCGAGCCGTGACAGACCTGATCCGCCACCCTCTTCGGACACATAAAGCCCGCCAAAGCCAAGCTCTGCAATCTGCGGCCATAGCTCTTTCGGGATCGTCTCGGCCTTTTCCCAGGCCTGCGCATGCGGCGCGATGTGCTCTTGCCCGAAAGCATAGGCCATATCGAAAATGGCGGTTTGTTCGTCGCTGAGTGCAAAGTCCATGTCGTTCTCCCGGAAATCTATGCCACCTTGATAGATGCCAATCCTTTCAGGAGTTTGTCAAACCATGCTCCCGAAACGGACGGAACGGCGCCGGACCAGCGCCGTCCTGTTTTCTTTATTTTGCCCTTAAACTCAATCCGGCTTATGCATCACGCGCAGCCGTCCAAGATGTAGGCAAATGCCTTATTCCATAACCGGAATAGAGAATTCGCCGCCTTCTTTGATGCCCGAGGGCCAGCGCGCGGTCACGGTCTTGGTGCGGGTGTAGAATTTGAACGAATCTGTGCCATGCTGGTTCAAATCTCCAAAGGCGGATTTCTTCCAGCCGCCGAAGGTGTGATAGGCCAGTGGCACGGGGATCGGCACGTTGATACCGACCATGCCCACATTGACGCGGTTGGCAAAATCGCGCGCCGCATCACCGTCCCGGGTGTAGATCGCCGTGCCGTTACCGTACTCGTGGTCCATCGCAAGGTTCAGCGCCTCTTCATAGGTTTGCGCGCGCACACAGGTCAGCACGGGGCCGAAAATTTCCTGTTTGTAGATGTCCATATCCTTGGTGGCATGGTCAAACAGATGGGGGCCTACGAAAAAGCCGTTCTCGTAGCCTTGTAGCTTAAAGCCGCGACCATCGACCACCAGCTTGGCACCCTGATCAATGCCGGTTTGCACCAGACGCTCGATATTGGCCTTGGCGGCAGCGGTCACAACCGGGCCGTAATCGACATCCTTGCCAGATGTGTAGGGCCCGACCTTGAGCGCTTCGACGCGCGGGATCAGCTTTGCGATCAGGCGGTCGGCAGTTTCGTCACCGACAGGAACGGCCACAGAAATCGCCATACACCGTTCGCCCGCCGCACCGTAACCGGCACCGATCAGCGCATCGGCTGCCTGATCCAGATCGGCATCCGGCATGATGATCATGTGGTTCTTGGCGCCGCCGAAACACTGGACACGTTTGCCCTGCGCACAGCCCGTGCCGTAGATGTACGAAGCAATCGGAGTCGAGCCGACAAAACCGACCGACTGGATGATATCGTCGTACAGGATCGCGTCGACAGCTTCCTTGTCGCCGTTCACGACTTGCAAGATGCCCTTGGGCAGGCCCGCTTCTTCAAACAATTCGGCCAGCATCAGCGGTACCGATGGCGCGCGCTCGGACGGCTTGAGGATAAACGCGTTGCCACAAGCGATGGCGGGCGCGAACATCCACATCGGGATCATGGCGGGGAAGTTGAACGGCGTGATGCCGGCCGATACACCCAGCGCCTGACGCATGGAATACATGTCGATGCCGGGGCCTGCGCTGTCGGTAAATTCACCTTTCAGCAGCTGCGGCGCGCCGATGCAATATTCCACCACTTCAAGGCCGCGCTGCACGTCACCAGCCGCATCGGGCAGGGTCTTGCCATGCTCGCGGCTCAACGCTTCGGCCAGTTTGTCCATGTCGCGGTTGATCAGATCAACCATTTTCATCAGCACGCGCGCGCGGCGTTGGGGGTTGGTCGCGGCCCATGCGGGCTGTGCGGCCTGAGCAAAGGCAACGGCCTGCGCCATCTCTTCCTTGCTGGCCAGCGGGCATTGCGCCTGCACTTCGCCCGTCGCGGGGTTGAACACATCAGAGAAGCGGCCCGATGTGCCTTTGACGTGGGCGCCATTGATATAGTGGGTGAGTTCTTGCATTCGGGTGTCTCCTGTTAAGTCGCTGCCACTGTAGTCTTGCAAAAAGGTATGTGACAGGGGCAAGATTTCAAAACCGTCTTGCATTTTTGTAGGTATCCGCGCGGGGGCGGGGATAGGGCAGGAAACGAGTTTAAAGGCAAAATAAAGAAAAGGGGAGCTGCGTGCAGAATTGGGACGATATGCGGCTGTTTCTGGTGGTCGCACGCGAGCAGAGCCTGTCGGGGGCAGGTAAGATCCTGCGGCTGGATCCGGCGACATTGGGGCGGCGCATGGTGCGGCTTGAGAAAGCGATGCAGGTCGCGTTGTTTGTGAAATCGCCGCAGGGCTATGCCTTGACGCAGGCGGGGGCGCAGTTTCTGGAGCGGGCGGGCGCTGTCGAGCAGGCGATGCGCGGGGCCTCTGTGGGGGATCTGGCGCAGAGCGAGACCCTGACCGGACAGATCAGGCTGGGCGCGCCCGATGGCTGCGCGAACTTTTTGTTGCCGCAGGTCTGTGCGGCAATCGGGCGGGATAATCCCGGCCTGGATATCCAGATTGTGGCGCTGCCACGGGTGTTCAACCTGACGCGGCGCGAAGCCGATATGGCGATCGGGGTGAGCGCGCCCACGGCGGGGCGGCTGGTGGTTCGGCTGGTGACGGAATACCGGCTGCATTTGGCCGCTTCGGAAGAGTATCTGGCCCTGCATGGCCCTATTGCTGATCTGGAGGCGCTGAAAGAGCATCGGATGGTGGGGTACATTCCCGATATGATTTTTGACCGCGAGCTGGATTATCTGGCTGATCTGGGGGCAGGGCGGGTGGCGCTGGCGTCTAATTCGGTCTCTGTGCAGGTCAATATGCTGCGGCAGGGGGCGGGTGTGGGCGTGGTGCATGATTTCAGTCTGCCCTTTGCCCCCGGTGTGCGGCGGATCCTGACAGATCTGGTCAGCCTGACGCGGGCATTCTACCTGATCCGCCATGCGGATGATGCCCGTAACGCGCGTCTTGCGCGGTTTGCCACAGTTTTATCGGCGGGGCTGCGTGCTGAGGTGGCGCGCCTCGAGGCATTAAGTAACTGAATTGATAATGTTTGGCGAAAAACCATACTGCTTGACAGGTGGTGCCTGCACCGCAACCATAGGGTATCTTGAACAGCCGAGCATGGGAGGATGATCAATGCTGGTATCTCATATCCTGAAATCCAAAGCGGATGACACTGTGGCGACCGCTTTGCCGTCGATGACAATATCGCAGGCCGCGCAAATGCTGTCGCAAAAGCGGATCGGCACGCTGATCGTCTCGCGCGACGGGAATACGCTGGACGGTATTTTGTCCGAGCGTGACATCGTACGCCAGCTGGGTGCTGTGGGGGCGGCCTGTCTGGGCGAGCCGGTGAGCAGCATCATGACCGCCAAGCTGGTGACCTGTACGCGCACCATGCGTGCTGATGCAGTGCTGGAGCAGATGACCGAAGGCCGGTTTCGCCACATGCCTGTTGTCGAGGAGGGTGCGCTGGTCGGGTTGATTTCGCTGGGGGATGTGGTCAAGGCGCGGCTGATGGAGCTGGCGATGGAAAAAGATGCGCTGGAGGGGATGATCCGCGGGCACTAGCTGCCCTTGCATCTGGCGCGCGCGCATGTTTGCTATGTGCCATCTTGAAGTCTGATCCAAGGAGCGCCGCCCATGCGCGTTGGCCTATATCCCGGTACATTCGATCCCATCACTTTGGGGCATATTGACATCATTCGCCGTGCGGCATCGCTGGTGGACAAGCTGGTGATCGGTGTTGCCATCAACCGCGATAAGGGACCGTTGTTCACGCTCGAAGAGCGGGTGGCCATGATCGAGGAAGAATGTGCCGCCCTTGCCCGCGAGACGGGGATCGAGATTGTTGTGCATCCGTTCGAGAACCTGTTGATCGACTGCGCGCAGGATGTGGGCGCGGGTATTATCATTCGCGGCCTTCGGGCTGTGGCGGATTTTGAATATGAATACCAGATGGTTGGCATGAACCGCCAGTTGAACAACCAGATCGAGACTGTGTTCCTGATGGCCGAGGCGACGCATCAGGCCATCGCAAGCAAGCTGGTCAAAGAGATTGCGCGGCTGGACGGAGATGTGAGCAAGTTTGTCACGCCACGGGTCAACGCCGAGCTGATCGCGCGCTTCAAGAAGTAGAGCCTGTAGGCGCGTTACAGCTTCGTCTGAAAACGGGTGTTGCCCACTTTGGGCAGCTTCGTCTATGCAGTCCTACGCTATGGTGCGCTTGCGCGTTTCACGGGGTTCAGGCCTAGCGCCAGAAGGCCAGCCACTCGATCAGCTCGGTCATTTTCTTGGCCAGAAAAATGCCATGCTCGTTGCCGTAATAGGAATAATCCGCTGCGATGGTGCCAATGATCAAAAGGCCCAGCACAAATGCGATGCTATTGGTCATGGTGCGTTCCTTGAGATGTGCCTGCCCCTTCTAGGGCAGGGGACCTTGAGATGTGCCTGCCGCTTCTAGGGCAGGCAACATGGTGCAGCAAGTGCTAGACCAACCGGCCCATTGCAGCGGCCACATCGGCCATCCGCACAGAAAAGGCCCATTCATTGTCGTACCACGCCAGCACGCGCACGGTGCGCCCGCCCACTACAATCGTCTGGTCGGGGGCAAAAATACAGCTTTGCTCGGTATGGCTGAAGTCGATCGAGACTTTCTTTTCGGGATCATAGGCCATCACGCGCTTCATGTGGCCTTCGGCTGCAGTTTTGGCAGCCAGATTAATCTCTTCGACGGTCACATCGCGCGAGGCCGTGAATGTCAGATCAACGGCGCTGACGTTTGGTGTGGGCACGCGGATGGCAGTGCCGTCCAGCTTGCCTTTCAGCTCGGGCAGTACCTCGCTCAGCGCCTTTGCAGCACCTGTGGAGGTGGGGATAATCGCCATAGCAGCGGCGCGCGCGCGGTACAGGTCCTTGTGGCGGCGGTCCAGCGTGGGCTGGTCGCCGGTATAGCTGTGGATTGTGGTCATGATGCCGCTCTCGATGCCGACGGCATCATTCAGCACCTTGGCCAGCGGGGCGAGGCAGTTTGTGGTGCAAGAGCCGTTGGATATGATTGTGTCAGTGGCCAGCATCTCGTGGTCATTCACACCGAACACAATCGTGCGGTCCACGTTTTTGCCGGGCGCAGACAGCAGCACTTTCCTGGCGCCCTGTTCGATATGGGTGCGAACCATGTTGCCGTCGTTGAACTGGCCCGTGCATTCCAGCACTACGTCACAGCCGGACCAGTCCAGTTCTTCCATATTATAGGTCGACATGACTTTTATGTCATTCTGGCCGAGGTTCAGATAGCCGTCATCAATGGTGATCTGGTTCGGGAAACGCCCGTGTACCGAATCGTATTTCAGCATATGCGCTGCCGTCTCGATCGGGCCTGTGGCGTTCAGCTTGATCACCTGAATGTCTTCCCGCGCCGTCTGTGCGATATGCGAAAGGGTGCAACGGCCGATGCGGCCGAATCCGTTGATGCCGACTTTGATGGTCATGGGGAGGCTCCTATGGGTCAGGTTTGGCCTGCTATAGCCGCGGCGCTGCCTCTGGGGCCAGAGCCAATGCCGCTGTACCCGTCTTTGTTAGCGCTAAAGTTAAGAGGTAGCGTTAACATGTGTGCCGCGCGCCGCATTGGCAATCGGGCGCGCGTGAAGTAGCGTTGCCCTCTGGGATGGACGGAGCGGATAAGATGAGCGGATTGATTGCCTTGCTGGACGATGTTGCGGCCATTGCCAAAGTGGCGGCGGCCTCGGTCGATGATGTTATCGGGCAGGCGGCCAAGGCGTCCGCCAAGGCGGCGGGTGCCGTGATCGACGATGCCGCTGTGACGCCGAAATATGTGCAGGGCTTCGAGGCCAAGCGCGAGTTGCCGATCATCTGGCGCATCACCAAAGGGTCCTTGCGCAACAAGCTGGTGTTTTTGCTGCCCGCCGGTCTGGCGCTGTCGGCCTTCGCCCCTTGGGCCATTGCACCGCTGTTGATGCTGGGCGGTGCCTATCTGTGCTTTGAAGGGGCCGAAAAGGTCGCCCATGTTATGGGCTGGAGCGAGGGCCACGAGGATCATCCGGGCAAGGAAAACACAATTCCCGATCCGTCCAGGCTGGAAGAGCAAAAGGTCGAAGGCGCGATCAAGACCGATTTTATCCTCTCCGCCGAGATCATGACCATCTCGCTTGCGGCCATCCCCGTCAGTAATTTCTGGATGGAGGCGGCGACACTGGCGGCGGTGGCCGTGATGATCACTGTCGCGGTCTACGGATCTGTGGCGTTGATTGTGAAAATGGATGATTTGGGCCTTGCCATGGCGAACCGCGGGCGCCTGTCTGCCACGCGCGCAGTCGGACGCGGGTTGGTCAAGGGGATGCCCGGATTTCTGCGCCTGCTGACCATTGTCGGCACGGCGGCAATGCTCTGGGTGGGCGGCTCCATCATTGTTCACGGGCTGGAGGAGTTGGGCGCGGCAGGCCCTGCGCATGTCATCCACGATGCGGCTGCTGCGGTCGGTCATCTGGTGCCTGCGGGTTGGACGGGCGCCACCGAATGGCTGGTAAAAGCGGCCATTGATGGTGTGCTGGGGCTGGCGCTGGGTCTGTTGTTGATCCCGTTGGGGGAAAAGATTGTCACGCCGGTCTGGCGCAGGGTGTTTGCAAAGCGTTCAGTAGTTTAGCGCAGCGGGTGATCAGCCCTTCTTGTTGCTGCTGCGGTCATAGACTTTGGCGGTGATCATGGCGGTGAACAATGCCGCCATGCCAAGATGACCGTACAGAGCATAATTCATCGCGATCTGACCAAAACTGTCCCCTGCAAAAAGCGACAGAATTGCGGCAACACCACCGGTCATGATTGCTGTCATCAGATAGGCCATAATCTTTGCTCCACAGGCTAATGTCGTATCTCTCACTCTGTGCCTTAAACGTTAAGGTAGTATGAATTTCGTTCAAGGCTCCCTTTGTATAGAAGGCAGATGTGGCCGAACATCGCCGCAAATGTGGCGAAACTGGCACGAATTAGCCTATGGTTCGTGATCACACTGTTCATGATGTGGAAACGAAAACGGCGGAACCTTGTGAAAGGCCCCGCCGTTTTGGTTAATTGTTTCTAAACTGGTCGTAATGCGCCTGCTATAGCAGGGCTTTTGCCTTTTGCGCAACATTCTGCGCCGTGATTCCGAACTTCTCGAACAACTCTTCCGCAGGCGCGGAGGCGCCGAAACGGTCCATGCCGACAAAATCCGCTTTGCCCCATTTGCCACGCTCGCCCAGCAGCCACTGGTCCCAGCCTTGGCGCACGCCTGCCTCGACGCCCACACGCACCGGACCGCCCGGCAGCACGCGCTTGCGGTAAGCTTCGTCCTGTTCTGCGAACAATTCCATGCAGGGCATGGATACGACGCGCGTGCCGATGCCTTCCGCTTGCAACAGATCGCGTGCGGCCAGTGCTATTTCCACTTCGGAACCTGTAGCGATCAGGATTACCTGACGTTTGCCCTCCGCGTCGGCCAGCACATAGCCGCCCATCGCCGTCATGTTCTTGTTCTTATGCTCCAACCGCACAGTCGGCAGGCCCTGACGGGTCAGCGACAGAACGGAGGGGCGGGTCTTTTCAGTGAACGCAATCTCCCACGCCTCTGCCGTCTCGACCGTATCGGCAGGGCGGAAGACCAGCGTATTGGGCGTGGCGCGTGAAATCGCCAGATGCTCGACCGGCTGGTGGGTCGGGCCGTCTTCGCCCAGACCGATGCTGTCATGGGTCATCACATAGACCACGGGGATCTGCATGAGGGCCGACAGGCGCATCGCGGGGCGCGCATAATCGGTGAAACACATAAACGTGCCGGAGTAAGGGCGCACACCACCGTGCAGCGCCATGCCGTTCATGGCCGAGGCCATGCCATGCTCGCGGATACCCCAATAGACATAACGCCCGCCACGGTTATCCAGATCAAACACCCCCAGATCAGCGGTCTTGGTATTGTTGGAGCCGGTCAGGTCAGCCGAGCCGCCAACCGTCTCGGTCAGGATCGGGTTGACGACTTCCAGCACCTTCTCGGACGAGGCGCGCGTCGCCAGTTTGGGGGCCGTCTCCGATATCTGCTTTTTGAACGCCTTGATCACAGCACTCAGTTTCTTGGGCGCATCACCGGCGAGGGCACGGTTGAACGTCTCGCGCTTGGATTGCGACATCTTGTCAAAGCGTTCTTCCCACATGCGCCGCGCATCTGCGCCACGGCTGCCGATGGCTTCCCATGCGGATTTGATATCCGTCGGGATGTCAAAAGGTGCAGCGGTCCAGCCCCACGCCTCTTTCGCCGCAACCATCTGCGCCGGATCGGTCAGCGCGCCATGACCCTTGGAGGTGTCCTGTGCGGCATGGCCAAGCGCGATATGCGTCTTGCAGGCGATCATGCTGGGGGTGTCGGTCTTGCGCGCAGCCGTCAGGGCGGCGTCAATCTCGGCTGGATTATGGCCGTCAATCTCCTGCACATCCCAGCCTGCTGCACGGAACCGCCCGACCTGATCAGAGGTATCAGACAGGCTGACCGGCCCGTCGATGGTGATGTTGTTGTTGTCCCACATCAGAATCAGCTTGCCCAGCTTGTGACGGCCCGCCAGCGTGATCGCTTCCTGAGAGACACCCTCCATCAGACAGCCATCGCCCGCAATGACATAGGTATAGTGATCGACAACCTTATCACCATAAGTTGCGCGCTGGATTTCCTCGGCCATCGCAAAACCTACGGAATTGGCAATGCCTTGGCCCAGCGGGCCGGTGGTTGTTTCAATCGCATCGGCAAGGAAGTTTTCGGGGTGGCCCGCTGTGCGCGCACCCATCTGGCGGAAATTCTTGATCTCTTCGATCGGGAATTGCACGTCACCAACCAGATGCAGCAGCGCATAGATCAGCATGGAGCCGTGGCCCGCCGAGAGGATAAACCGGTCACGGTCGGGCCACAGCGGATTGGCCGCATCAAACTTGAGGTGGTTCTGGAACAGCACTGTGGCCACATCGGCCATCCCGATGGGCATGCCGGAGTGGCCTGAATTGGCAGCAGCAACAGCGTCCAGAGCAAGCGCGCGGATGGCGGATGCTTTGGACCAGTGATCGGGGTTGGCGGCTTGTAGGGCTTTGAGATCCACGGATGCGGCTCCTGTGCAGGGGAAAAGGCGTTTGCAGGGTCAATATCAGGGCAGGGCGAAAGATCAAGCGTGCGGCGCTTATGTCCGCTTCATGCGGGACGTGAAGGACCCCCGCCAAGATGCTGATCCTAAAGGGGGGAAGTAATTTAATTCCGCTTTGAGTAGAGTTGCACGAATATCCGGCAAAAACCGATTCGCCTTGCGCGATACCCGGTCTGCCACCCCGTGAGTGAGAGAAGTATATGAGCGATATTGAAGAACTCCAGCGGCGCATCACCGCCGCACTGGATCAGGTCGCCTTCGGTCTGGCCAAGATGGGGCCTGCAACACCCGCAGGCCCGGATGAAGACACCCTGCGCCTGCTGGACGAAGAACGCACTGCCAATGCACAGTTGCAAGAACGCGTGCGCGGCCTGCGCAGCAAGTCGGAGGCCGAAGTGGCCGCCTTGCGCATTCAGGTTGACGAGGGGCAGGCGCGTATGGCGCAGCTGGATGTCGAATTGCAGCGCGTGCGCCGCGCCAATACCCAGCTGTCGGATGCCTGTGCCGCCCTGCGCGATGCCAATACCGAAGGGGTGGGCGATGCCCATCTGATCAACAAAACCATGCTGGTCGAGCTGGAGGCACTGCGCGCGGCCCGTGCGGCGGATGTGGCCGAAGTAGCGGTTATTCTGGCCAGCCTGCAGCCGCTGGTGGAAGCTGCTGCCAAAGACACTGATACGCCCGCAATTACCCCCGCTGGTTCCGCACCCGATACTCCGCCCAATACCCTACAGGGAGACGCCTGATGCCAGAGGTCAAGATCACCATCGGTGGCCGCCAGTTTGATGTCGCCTGTCAGGAGGGCGAGGAAAGCTATCTGCATTCCGCCGCCAAAATGCTGGACGACGAGGCACAAGTGCTGGCCGATGCCGTAGGCCGCATGCCCGAAGCGCGGATGCTGTTGATGGCGGGCCTGATGCTGGCCGACAAAACCGCCAGCGTCGAGGACAAGATCGCCGAAGTCCGTGCCGAGCTGGCCGAGCGCGAGGCAGAGCTGGAAGGCCTGCGCAATGTGGTTGTGGAGCCAGAGCGCATCGAGGTGCCTGTGGTGCCGCAATCCGTGACCGACACCCTGTCGGAGCTGGCCGCCCGCGCCGAGGCACTGGCCGCTGAAGTCGACGAGAAGGTCGGCGGGTAAGTTCCCGAATTTTTCCACTATCTTCAATAGAAAAACACAAGATCACATAGAAAAGGGAGGATGTAATTCCCCATCCTCCCTCTAAAATACTCCCCCACAGCGCTCACGAGGTCTCAAAACGCCATGCGGGAGCTGTTGTTGTGTGTCTCGCTTAGAAGCCCATCACCAGTGACACGCCGATGGCGTTGTCTGTGGATTTCAGACCAGCAACCGGATCACTGTTATAGTCCGAGCGGTAGCTCAGGCGGGTGGACAGGTTGTTGGACAGCTTGAAGTTGATGCCCGCATCGTTGCTGACCAATGTATTCACGTCGGAACCCAGAACATCTGTGTCCATCGTGAAGGACATCGTGTCGTTGATGCCGTAGAAGTAACGCGACGAAGCGATAAAGCCGACTTCGGTTTCGGAATTGCCTTGCACGTTCTTGAAGTAACGCGCACCGGGGCCCGCCTGAACGCGCCATGTCTGGTTCGGCTTGTTCAACACGCGGTAACCGGGCCCAAAGCCCAGGAATGCGTTGGTTTCATTGCCGGCGAAAGGCTCTGTGGTTGTGGTTGTCACTGTGCCAACGGTGGTTGTGACCTGACGTGTCAGATAGCCAGTCATACTGGTAACGACCCACAGCAAAAGCATAGAATTCCGGTGTGAAGTAGCGGTTGGCTTCATATGTCGCAAAGAATTTTTCTTCGGACTTGACGCCGTTTGCTTCACCATATTCGACGGCGAAACCCAGCAGGTGGTTCCAGCTGCCTGTGCCGTATGTCAGACGGCCGGCACCGGATACTTCGCCGTTGTCGGTGTTGCCGGATGTGCCGGACGCAGACAATGCGAAGGAGCCTTTCCAGCCCTGTGCCACCCCATTGTGGCCAAAGCGGTCTGCATCGGCGCCGCGTGACAGATCTTCGTTCACATCATCTGTGATGTCGTCGATCTGGTCGTTCAGGGCGGTCACGCCTGTGATTGCGTTTTGCGCCATCGCGGGGGCTGCAACCAACAAAGACAGCGCGGATACGGTGGCGAATTTTACAAGAGTATTCATCGTTAATTCCCTTTCGAGAAAGTGATCCGTCTTTCGGCGAAAGTGCCGAAGATCGGGAGCATCTCTGCTAAGGGGTTGTTTAGTCTTCCAATTCACATGAGTGAAATTCGAATAATTCATGTATGAGACGACAATTACACGTTTGTAATCCCGTCACTCTCACCAGTCTTGAATTCTTGCATTGTCTCCAAGTCGCCGGTAATTTTTTCTTGTTCCTTTTCAGCGCCTTGTGCCACTTTTGCCAGTGCTTTGCGGGCAACCTCCAATAATTCGATATCTATATCCTCTCGCCAGACGACCCACGCGGGGTAGGGGGACAGTGGTGCATCTGCCACAATATGTAGTTTTTTGGCGTCGATCCGCCGCTTGACCACGCGGGCGGGCAGATAGGCTTTGGCGCGGCGGTGCATAATGTAGTCGGCCGCCAGTGCACCCAGCCCCATGGACATGCCCGAATTGGTCAGATGGGGCAGCGCAAGCGCGTGGGCATGGATGAATTCCGGCCCCCAGTCTACAAAAACGTAATCTTCTGCATCTTTGACTGTTGCATCGGAATAAGAAGCGACAAGCACCAGATCATCCTCCAGCGCTTCCTCGATCAGCAGGCCCGGCCGCAATTGGGGCGTGTACATGATTGCGGCCTGTACGATGCCTTCGACCAGAAACCGCGTCAGCCGTTCCGGCATGCCCAGTTCCGCGCGCAGGCTCAGCTCCGGCATTTCCAGTTGCAAGCGGTCAAGCCATTGAAACCCCAACCGCGGCCAGAGCGAATATTGCGCCCCGATGGTCAGCGCGCGGCTATACCCTTCGGGGATGGCAATCTGCTGGCGCGCTTCTTCCCATATCTTCAGCAGGCTCAGGGCATATTGCTTGAACTGCTCGCCTGCGGGGGTCAGCACGGCGCCTGCCTTGGACCTGGTGAACAGCGGATGTCCCAGACTGTCTTCCAGCCGTTGAATCCGCAAGCTGACCGCAGATTGTGTGACATACAGCCTGTCACAGGCGGCCACAAAGGAACCGGTATTAGCCACTTCGATAAATGTTCGGATCAGGGTGATGTCCATCGCGGGTATCCATGAGTGATGTGCGCTTTAAACCCAATTCTTATTCGTTTTTCTATTCTTTGCACAGCAGCTATCACAGGGATACCGGACCAGACCCTTGCGGCGCACACCGCGCCCTGAAAGGTCCGGAACGGTACAAACAGCAAAAGCTGAAAGGAATACAAGATGTTGAAGACACAGAAAATGATGATCGCGGCCCTGATGGGCGCAGTCCTTGCCGTATCCGCCTGCTCGACCGAGCAGGTTGTGGACAACACCGTGGGCGCCACAGGCTTTGTCGCCAAGACGGCTGTGAAAGGCACAATTGGCGCGGGCAAACTGGCGGTGCGGGGCGTGCAGCGCGCAACCGACCAGTAAACAACCCGACCCCGTGACATACGAAAGGCGCAGCCTGCCAGCTGCGCCTTTTTGCGTTCTAGAAAAAGCGCACCGGGATCGTCAGGCGCGATTTTGATCGAAACAGTAAATCCGGTTTACGCGTTGGCTTCGCGGATTTTGTCTGCGGCTTCTTTGTCGAAGGCGACGCTCTTCTCGGAAAACAGTGCGTCCAGCTCGCCCGACATCATCATTTCGGTGATGATGTCACAGCCCCCAACGAATTCGCCTTTGACATAAAGCTGCGGGATCGTGGGCCAGTCGGAGTAATCCTTGATGCCTTGCCGGACGTTTTCATCTGCCAGCACGTTCACATCGGCAAATTCGACGCCCATATAGTTCAGCACACCTGCAACGCGGGAAGAAAAGCCGCACTGGGGCATTTCTTTGGTGCCCTTCATAAACAATACCACATCATGGCCTGTGACAGTGTCTTTGATCTGTGTGGTCGCATCGCTCATTTTGTTTTCCTTGCGAAGGCTGGTGTCGTTACAGCGGGGGCTGTGCGCTTTTGCGGTGTCATCACCTTGAGGGCCAATGCCATCAGGCCGAGTGTCACAAGTACAGTTGAGATGAGGATCATTATTCGGGTACCTTTGTTGTCAGGGCAAGGGCGTGCAGATCGCCGTTGTTGCCGTCCATTTTACCTTTGAGAGCAGCATAGACGGCGCGTTGCTGCTGAACGCGGTTTTGCCCGCGAAAACTCTCGTCCACCACCATCGCAGACATATGCACGCCGTCATTCCCCTCGACCATAATCTGTGCCTCGGGAAAGCTGAGGCGCAACAGGTCTTCGATCTCGCGGGGGGTCATGGGCATGTGGTGTCTCCGTGGCAGGTGTAGGTGAGACAGAAATAGTAGGGGTCGCCACAGCATGCAAGAGGCCACGATGCCACCTTGCACATGGGCGCGGATTGTCGGACGCTGAAGGCTCGCAAATACGTTTGGGGGGCTGATCAGATGCAACAGATAACAGGTGCGCCGGAACAGGCGCTGGCATGGATCAGGGCGGGGCAACGCGCCGCATTGGCCACCGTGATCGAGACATGGGGCTCCGCCCCGCGCCGCACCGGCGCACAGATGGTAGTGGCCTCAAGCGGTGCCATGGAAGGCTCTGTCTCTGGTGGATGCGTCGAGGGCGCTGTGGTTCTGGAGGCCTTGGAGGCGCTGGAGGACGGCACAACCAAGCTGCTGGAATACGGTGTCAGTGACGGCGATGCCTTTGCCGTCGGGCTGGCCTGCGGCGGCAAAATCCGCGTGTTGGTAGAGCCGGTGGGCATGGGCGGAATACCGCTTGAAATGCTGGAGGCACTGGTCGCTGCCCGTGCTGCGCGCACCCCTGTAGCGTATGAAGTGGCGCTGGATGGCAGTAGGCGCGCCCTGAGTGAGTCGGGCCATGCAGACCGCTTTCGCATGGACCGCTCGGGGTTGGAGGAAAACGGTGCCACATTTATCGCCATCCACAACCCACCCTTGCGGCTGGTGGTGGTGGGGGCCGTGCACATCGCACAGGCGCTTGTGCCGATGGCACGGATTGCGGGATTTGATCCCGTGGTTGTGGACCCGCGCGAGGCCTTCGGATCTGCCGCGCGCTTCCCCGATGCGCGGGTGATCAATGATTGGCCCGATGCCGCACTGGAGGCCGCAGGCGTAGACAGCCGCACAGCACTGGTGCTGCTGACCCATGATCCAAAGCTGGACGATCCGGCCCTGCACATCGGTCTGCGCTCGGGCGCGTTCTATATCGGCGCGCTGGGATCCAAGCGCACCCATGCGGCACGGGTGGAGCGGCTGACGCAGGCAGGCTTTGACCCGCATACCATTGCGCGCATCCGTGGCCCGATAGGGCTGAACATCGGAGCGGCAGGGCCAGAGGAAATCGCCGTCTCCGTTCTGGCACAGATGATCGAACAGCTGCGCATGCCATGAGGTTCGGTCTGCGCGACACCGCTGATGCGCTTGGCTGTGTGCTGGCCCATTCTGTCGCTGTGCCGCAAGGCCGGTTGCGCAAGGGTCTGACGCTGGAGGCGGATGATATTGCTGCCCTTGAGGCCGCCCGGATCACGGAAGTTATTGTCGCCACGCTTGAGACGGGCGATGTGGACGAAAACGCGGCAGCAAGTGCACTGGCCGATGCCCTGATGGCGCAGCGCAAAGGCTTGCGCCGCAGCACGGCCTTTACCGGTCGCGTGAACCTGATTGCGCTGACTGCAGGTGTGGCGGTGCTGGACATCGCGGCACTGGATGCGGTGAATGGCGGTGATCCGATGATCACAGTCGCCACCGTGCCCCCGCACCACCAAGTGCGCAGTGGTGATATGGTGGCGACAATCAAGATCATCTCCTACGCCGTGCCGCAGACAGCACTCGACACAGCGGTGCAGGCTGCACAGGGCGCGATCAGCCTTGCCGCCCCCGTGCTGGACCGGGCGACGCTGATCATCACGGAAATTGCAGGCGGTGCCGGTGAAAAGGGTCGACCCGCGATCGAGGACCGGCTGACAGCCCTTGGCGTGACGCTGGAGACGGTTGTGGCCGTGGCACATACCGAACAGGCGTTGCGCGCCGCCATCGAGGCGGCCACAACGCCTCTGGTGCTTATCCTGACCGGATCTGCGACCTCCGATATCCATGACGTGGCCCCGAGCGCCCTTGTGCAGGCGGGCGGTCACATCATCCGCTTTGGCATGCCTGTCGACCCAGGCAACCTGCTGTTTGTGGGAGGGCGCGGCGATCAGCAGGTGATCGGCCTGCCGGGCTGCGCGCGGGCACCCGCACTCAACGGGGCGGATTGGGTGCTGGCGCGGGTGATTTGCGGAATTGAAGTATCGTCGCGTGATATTGCCGCAATGGGTGTGGGCGGATTGCTCAAGGAAATTCCGACACGGCCGCAGCCCAGACGCCAGGCCGGAAGCCAACCCGGAAGCCAACCCGGAAGCCCGGGCGATCAAGGGACGTTGCGGTAACATCCGGCACTGCGACAAAATTTTAGTTCTCAACGCAGCAGCGGCGTGCTTAACTCTGCGCAACGATATACAGTCGACAAGAACGACGCAAAATCGAAAAGTCTGGGAGGACACGCATGACCGACGTGAAGATGACCGTGAACGGCAAAGCCGCATCCGGCAAAGTGGAGGGCCGCACCCTGCTCGTGCAATTCCTGCGCGACACCCTGCACCTGACAGGCACGCATGTGGGCTGTGACACCAGCCAGTGTGGTGCATGCGTGGTGCATGTGAACGGCGAGGCGGTGAAATCCTGCACCATGCTGGCGGTTGAAGCCAATGGTGCGGATGTGGCCACAATTGAAGGCCAAGCCGCCCCTGACGGCACGCTGAACACTATCCAGCAGGCGTTTCAGGACCATCACGGCCTGCAATGCGGCTTTTGCACGCCCGGTATGGTGATGTCGGCGGCGGCCCTGCTGAAAGACAACCCCAAGCCCACCGAGGCCGATGTGCGTCACTATCTGGATGGCAACATCTGCCGCTGCACCGGCTATCACAACATCGTGAAAGCGATCATGGCGGCCTCCGGTCAGGACGTCAGCGCCATCGCTGCGGAATAACGTGTGCTGCCCGCGGGAGGCGGGCGGTAGACCTTGCGGTATGGTCCGCGACAAAAGCTTTGGTGCAGGGCAAAAGCTGCACCGCTCTTAGGGAGGAATAAAAATGCCAAAGGATCACGGAATCGGCGCCAGCAGCAAGCGGCGCGAGGACATCCGGTTTTTGACCGGCGAAGGTAATTATACCGACGACATCAACGTAAACGGACAGGCTTATGTCTATTTCCTGCGCTCTGATGTGGCACATGGCACGCTGAACAGCGTGGACACTTCTGCCGCCGAGAGCATGCCCGGCGTGGTCAAGATTTTCACCGGCGCGGATTTCGAGGCTGTGGGCTCGATTCCCTGCGGCTGGCAGGTCACTGACAAGCATGGCGAAGTCATGCAAGAGCCGCGCCATCCGGTGCTGGCGCACGGCAAGGTCCGCCATGTTGGCGAGCCGATTGCCGCTGTGGTGGCCGATACGCTGGAGCAGGCACGCGATGCGGCCGAGGCGATTGTGCTCGACATCACGCATCTGCCGGCTGTGATCAACATGAAAGACGCCGTGAAGGCAGGCGCGCCCAAGGTGCATGACGATCTGACCAGCAACCTGTGCTACGACTGGGGGTTCGTCGAGGAAAACAAGGCCGCCGTTGATGCTGCCTTTGAGGCCGCACATCACGTCACCACGCTGGAACTGGTCAACAACCGCCTTGTCGCCAACCCGATGGAGCCGCGCGTGGCGGTGGGCGACTATTCCCGTGGCACCGGCGACCACACGCTCTTTACCACCAGCCAGAACCCCCACGTGATCCGCCTGCTGATGGGCGCATTTGTGCTGGGCATCCCCGAGCATAAATTGCGCGTTGTCTCGCCCGATGTGGGCGGCGGCTTTGGCACCAAAATCTTCCACTATCAGGAAGAAGCCTTTGTGACCTTCGCGGCGAAAGCCTGTAACCGCGCGGTCAAATGGACCTCCTCGCGCTCGGAGGCGTTTATGTCGGATGCTCATGGCCGTGACCATGTGACCAAGATCCAGCTGGCGCTGGATAAGGACAATAACTTCACCGCTTTGCGTACCGATACTTATGCGAACATGGGCGCGTACCTCAGCACCTTTGCGCCTTCGGTGCCGACATGGCTGCACGGCACGCTGATGGCGGGCAACTACAAAACCCCGCTGGTTTATGTGAACGTGAAGGCGGTGTTTACCAATACTGTCCCCGTCGATGCCTACCGCGGTGCAGGCCGGCCAGAGGCAACATACCAGCTGGAGCGGCTGGTGGACAAAGCCGCACACGAGCTGGGTGTGGACCCGATCAAACTGCGCCGCCAGAACTTTATCACCGAGTTTCCGTACCAGACGCCGGTGGCCGTGGTCTATGACACCGGCGATTATATCGCCACCATGGACAAGCTGGAGGAAATCTCCGACATCGCCGGATTTGCGGCCCGCCGCAAGGCGAGTGAGGCGAAAGGCAAGCTGCGCGGGTTTGGCGTGAACTGCTATATCGAGGCTTGCGGCATCGCGCCGTCAAACCTTGTGGGGCAGCTGGGCGCGCGTGCAGGGCTTTTCGAGAGCTGCACCGTGCGGGTCAATGCCACGGGTGGTCTGGTTGTGATGACCGGCAGCCACAGCCACGGGCAGGGGCACGAGACGTCATTTGCCCAAGTGGTGGCAGACATGATCGGTATCCCCGAAGATATGGTCGAGGTTGTGCATGGCGATACGTCGAAAACGCCAATGGGCATGGGCACTTACGGATCGCGTTCGCTCGCGGTCGGTGGCTCTGCCATGGTGCGTGCGACGGAAAAGATCATCGCCAAGGCCAAGAAAATCGCCAGTCATTTGCTGGAAGCGTCCGAGGGCGATGTGGAGCTGAAAGACGGTGCGTTTACCGTTGCGGGCACGGATAAATCCGTGGCTTGGGGCGATGTGACGCTGGCCGCTTATGTGCCGCACAACTATCCGCTGGAAGAGATCGAGCCGGGTCTGGAAGAGACGGCCTTTTACGATCCGTCGAACTTTACCTACCCCTCCGGCGCTTATGCCTGCGAGGTCGAGATTGATCCGGAAACGGGTCAGGTCACCATCGAGCGGTTCTCGGCGGCGGATGATTTCGGCAATATCGTCAATCCGATGATTGTAACCGGACAGGTCCACGGCGGGATCGCACAGGGCATCGGGCAAGCGCTGCTGGAGAATTGCGCCTATGACAGCGACGGCCAGCTTCTGAGTGCCAGCTACATGGACTACGCCATGCCGCGTGCCTCTGATCTGCCGTTCTATGATGTGGATCATTCGTGCCAGACGCCCTGCACCCACAACCCTCTAGGTGTGAAAGGCTGCGGCGAGGCGGGGGCGATCGGATCGCCGCCTGCGGTGGTGAATGCGGTACTGGACGCGATGCGGTCGGGCGGCAGCAAAGTCGATCATATCGACATGCCCGTATCCCCGCACCGCGTCTGGGAGGCCATGCAGGGCTGAAGCAAAAGGGCGGGGGGCCGTGCGCCCTTCGCCGTGCCGCACGCCGGTCGACATAGGGCGGGCGCAAGCGCCCGTGAGTTTAGAGGCAAAATGAAGCGGGGGGTCGGTGCCTTTGGAAGGCAGACCGCCAAGCTGGAAGGAAAAGAAGATGTATAATTTCGACGTTGAGATGCCGACAAGCATTGCAGATGCGGTCAAGGCGCTGGGGCGCGAGGAAGCGCAGCCGATGAGTGGCGGGCAGACCTTGATCCCGACGCTGAAGGCACGACTTGCCGCGCCCTCGGTACTTGTGTCATTGCACGGAATTCCCGAGATGAAGGGTGTTTGCACCAATGATGCGGGGCAGCTGTGCATTGGCGGTGCTACGACGCATGCGACAGTAGCGCGTGAAGCTGCCGCGCACTATCCTGCATTGGCGTCATTGGCGGCGCGGATCGGGGATCCGGCTGTGCGCAACCGGGGCACGATTGGCGGATCGGTTGCCAATAATGACCCGTCTGCATGCTATCCTGCGGCGGTGCTGGCCTCCGGTGCGACTGTTGTGACCAACAAGCGCACGGTTGCGGCGGATGATTACTTTCTGGGCATGTTCGAGACGGCACTTGAGGAAGGCGAGATTGTTACGGAAGTGAAATTCCCGATTCCGGAGGCTGCGCATTACGAGAAGCATTTACAGCCTGCGTCGCGCTTTCCACTTGTAGCGGTCTTTGTGGCGAAGTTTTCGGACGGCGTGCGGGTGGCCGTGACAGGCGCTTCCGAGAATGGCGTTTTCCGCTGGACAGAGGCCGAAGCGGCGCTGAGCGCGGATTTTTCTGCGGATGCTGTCGCGGGCTTGAAAGCGGACGGGTCTGCGATGATTAGTGATCTGCACGGATCAGGCACATACCGTGCGCATCTGGTTGGCGTTATGACCAAACGGGCGGTTGCGGCCATCACCGGATAGGACTGTTCGATTATAGCAAAAGGGCCACGCAGCAGCGTTTGGCCCTTTTTACTTTCTAAGGCACACGTTCTAAGACACAAACGCAAAACGCCCCGACCGGAAGGGACGGGGCGTCAGAAAACTGAACAATAAACCTCAGGTCACGTACTGGGCATCAGGTCACTTGCTGGGCAGAGGCCCGATCAGCATGACCATCTGGCGGCCTTCCATCTTTGGGAAGTTCTCGACTTTGCCGTGGTCTTTGGTGTCGGCTGCAACACGTTCTAGCAGCTCGCGACCGAGGTTCTGGTGGGCCATTTCGCGGCCACGGAAGCGCAGGGTGATCTTCACCTTGTCGCCGCCTTCAAGAAACTTGAATACATTACGCATTTTGATCTCGTAGTCGCCGCTGTCCGTGTTCGGGCGGAACTTGATCTCTTTGATCTCGATGATCTTCTGCTTTTTACGCGCTTCGGCTTCGCGTTTTTGGGTCTCGTATTTGAATTTGCCGAAATCCATGATTTTACACACGGGAGGGCTGGCGTTCGGAGAGATCTCGACGAGGTCAAGACCGGCCTCTTCCGCCATCTGCATGGCGCGCGAAGGCGTCACAACGCCAGCGTTCTCGCCATCTGCGCCGATCAGGCGGATTTCATTCGAGCGGATATTTTCATTGACGCGCGGGCCGGTGTCACGTTGTGGCGGTGCGTTATGGGGTCTTCTAGCGATGATGATTGTCCTTTAATGGCTGATTTACCAATTTTCTAAAGTAGACGTCCACAGCGCGCCCTTCAAGTTCAAAATCATGCTATGATGCAGCGGATATATGCGTTTTCCCCTTGTACATGCGGGAAGGGATGCGCATTTCAGCGACAATGGTGTGCGATGCGTGTATTTTGCGGCGTGACACCGGTACAAAAAGGGGAAGTACATATGAAAAATCTGGTTTGGGTTATCGTTGCAGCAGTGATCGCGGTCGGGGGCTATGTGCTCTATTCCGGTCGCAGTGTGCAAGAACTGGCGAGCGATGTCACGGAAACAGCGACGACAGCAGCAGGCGAAGCGGCTGATGCCGCGACAGGTGCAGTAGATGCTGTCACGGATGCGGCGTCCGAAACAGCACAGGCTGCCGCAGATGCTGTAGCCGCCGCCGAAGCCGCCGCCGAAGCTGCCGCCGCTGAAGCCGCCGCCGCCGAAGCTGCCGCAGCACAAGCAGCAGCAAATACCGCCGACGCAGCCGCCGCAGCGGAAGCCGAAGTAGCAGCTGCAAAGATGGCAGCTGAGGAAGAAGCCGCGAAAGCCGCAAATGAAGCTGCTGAAGCCGCAGCCGCCGCAGCCAGTGCCGCAACAGCCACCACCGAAGCCGCAGCAGCAGCAGCAGCCGCCGAAGCCCAAGCCGCGGCAACAGCTGCAAGCGAAGCCGCCAGCAGTGCAACAGATGCCGTCACAGGTGCAGGCGATACAATGGCAAAGTTGTTGACAGTCGAAGGCTTCAGCCTCGAAAAAGTCACCACATTGCTTGAAGGTTCCGATCTGGGCACCGTACAAAAGACCATGCTGGCCAATGGTCTGAAAGCGGCTCAGGATAATCCTGTTGCGCTGAAGTCCGCCCTTGACGCCGTGCGTCAGGCGCTTGGCATGTAATCACCGCCTCTGGTGCCAAGTCAAAAGCCGCTCCTTCGGGGGCGACTTTTTTATTCGGAGCAGTGAGTTTTGTTTCAATCGGTGCTGCGTGTTCAGCCGACAAAGGCCTTTTCGACGACATAGTGTTTGGGATCGGAGTTCGCGCCTTCTTCAAGGCCGAAACCTTCCAGAATGACCTTGATGTCAACGTTCAGCCCCATAGAGCCGCAGACCATTGCGCGGTCCGTCGCCACATCCATGCCGTCAATGCCCAGATCGCGGAACACGGTGCCGTCCTTTAACAGATCGGTGATGCGGCCCATTTTGGGGCTCTGCTCGCGCGTGGTGGTGGGATAATAGCGGATCTTGGCCAGATGCTCGGCGCCGATCAGCTCTTGCATCATCTCGTCCGCCAGCAGGTTCTCGACCAATTTGCGCGAATACTCCAGCTCTGCAACGTCGCGGCAGGTGTGGGTGATGATAACCTCGTCGAACTTCTCGTATGTCTCGGGATCGCGCAGCAGGGACGCGAAGGGGGCAAAGCCTGTGCCCGTGGCGAAAAACCAGATGCGTTTTCCGGGCAGCAACGCGTCATGCACCAGCGTGCCGACAGGCTTGGGGCGCAGGATAATCTCGTCGCCGACGTTGATGTGTTGCAGCCGCGAGGTCAGCGGACCGTCCTGCACTTTGATCGAATAGAACTCCAGCTCCTCGTCCCATGAAGGCGAGGCGATGGAATAGGCGCGTAGCAGCGGCTTGACCTTGCCCGTGACAGAATCGGGCGCGCCCATCAGCCCGATCATCACAAACTCGCCCGAGCGGAAGCGCAGCGAGGCAGGGCGTGTGACGCGGAAGGAAAACAGCCGGTCCGTCCAATGGGTCACACTGGTGACGGTTTGCGCATCGGGCAGGGTGGGGACGGCTTTGGCGGTTTGTGTGCTCACGGGTTTATGCTCGGTCATTATTTCACCGCAGAGCAATGCTCCGCAGTCCTTTTCTAGTCAGGGGAAGGGGCGCGTACAATGCGCTGGATTAATTTACGCGAATTAACCGCGCAGGCGGGCATGATAGGGGTGGGA
>Ga0163215_100355_pt1 | contig 88506 bp, 72 predicted proteins | sample SynspAceP_FD_185934 | JGI IMG/M metagenome (GOLD analysis project Ga0163215, IMG submission 185934) | Saline lake microbial communities from Ace Lake in Antarctica - Synechococcus sp. Ace-P (Hybrid Assembly) | ecosystem: Environmental > Aquatic > Non-marine Saline and Alkaline > Saline | place... | reverse complement strand
TTACGGAATCTGTTGGCAATATCGCAGAAATGGCGATTCAGATGGCGGCGGCCGTTGAAGAGCAGTCTCAGGTTTCTGAACAGATCAACGAGCAGGTCGGGAAAATCTCCGTTCTGGGCGCAGACAGTCTTGTACAGGGTGAACAGACCACGGCGAGTGTTCAGAAAATAGAGCTGATTGCAGGTGAGTTGCGTGAACTGGTGGTGAGGTTTAAGCAGTAATGTCGAATGAAGCGCCCGCTAACCCGGGCGATAACACTCTCGCCCACGCCTTGATGGATGCCGCCGTGGATGCTGTGATTGTTATTGGTGAGCGAGGCATTATTGGAGAGTGCTTGCGCTCGTCTGCAGAATTATTCGGATACTCGCAAGAGTTCCTGATGGGTAAACATGTGTCGTTATTGATGCCGAGGCCAGACTCAACATCACACGACGGTTATCTCAAAAATTACTTAGCGTCTCGTGAAGCAAAGATCATCGGCATCGGCCGGGACGTGCGAGGGCTGAAAAAGTCTGGAGAGACTTTTCCGATGCACTTGTCTGTGGGTGAATCTTTATATCGGGGAGAGCGTCTTTTTATAGCACCGGCTCCCGTGAATGGCAGGGGTTTGGCGTCGATCGCTACGTGTTGGTTAAAGTGCTTGACTTGATTGCGTTGGCATCTGCCCGTGGCCTGGACGCCCCCCCAATTGCGGTGAACATTACAGCTAACCATTTTTCGCATCCGGATTTCACCGAGTTTTTGCTGGCACAGTTGATCCGGCGCAATTTAACACCTTCAGTTATCGCATTGGAAATAACAGAAGGTATTATTATGAACTATTATCGGATATCCAGAAACAATCTCGCCCTGCTCCGCAGTGCGGGGATTGGCATCTCCCTAGACGATTTCGGTACGGGCTACTCTTCGCTTGGTTATCTGAGCAGTCTTGCGGTTGATGAGTTAAAGATCGACAAAATCTTTATCGATGATATTGGCACGACGCATGGCGCTGCGATTGTGCAGGTGATCATTGAGTTCTTTTACATGAAACCCCTGCACCGTGTCGAAACAATAGGCTAGGGGTGCCCCTGCACCAAAGCAAAAAAAAGGTGTGGGGAAGGGGTAAAGGAGTTTGGTAATGTTTGCATTGAATGCGACATTTAACCACCAGGCTACAGTGCTGTCTCTGACAGCTTTGCTGGCAACGCTTGCGTTCCTTGGTAACGTTTTTTCGATCAGCCTTTTCTACGGGATAGACCTGATTTTCGGATCTGTCTTTGTCTTCATCGCCGTGACTTATCTCAGTGGGTTTCCTACGTTTCTTGTTGCCATCGCGGGCGGACTTTATACCTGGATGTTGTGGGATCATCCTTATGCCATGGTTGTTGTCGCTGCGGAAGCCGTATTCGTTTACTGGCTGAATCGCCGAATGAGCAAGTCGTTACTGATGGCCGATGGTCTGTTCTGGCTCTTTATCGGCGTTCCAATGGTTATCCTCTTCTACAGTCAGGCGCTTGCACTGTCGCTGGAGGCGTCTGCGCTTGTCGCCCTTAAACAAGGTATCAACGGGATATTCAATGTTGTCATTGCTGGTTTAATACTGTCCCTGCTAGACCTGGTGCGCAACAGAATGTCGCCGGTTTATCTGACGAGCGGCCAGATCAAAAACATTCTGTTTCAGGCGATACTTGCGTTGACAATAGTCGCAGGAACGGTTCCGATAATTCTCTACGGCAGTATGGAACGCCAAAGCAGAGAAAACCTCTTGGTGGCAGAACTGTCAGGGTATCTGAACCATCTTGTGGCTAATTTCAGCGTTTCCCGAGAGTCCGAAAGCGATTTTCTCGCCGACTTTGACTTGCATATGCGTCCCGACAGCGCACTAGCTTATGGGGTTCGAGACGGGTCAGGCAAGGTACTGGCGAGCAAAGGCGATCCATGGATTCGATCGGGAGACACAAAGCCAGGATCTACGCTGACGGAAGGGTTGCACCTTATTGAACCCGACCGCAACTTGTCGACCATGCAGAGTTGGCGCCAGGGGCGCTATGAGATGACGCAGACAGTCGGAGGCACCTCCCCTCGCACCTTTGTTGTTCAGACGCCGGCTTTGCCCGTTGTGAAAGAAATGGAGGAGAAAAGCCTCCTGTTTCTGATGTTACTGGGCGGCTTGCTTCTCTTCAGTATTCTCGTATCCCGTGTGCTGAGCAGCCTTCTGACCGCACCCCTCTGGCGGCTGTCTACGGCTCTGGACAGTGCAACCAATGGCATCATCATTACCGACCTTGAAGGTCGGGTTGAGTGGATTAACCAGGGCTTCACCCATATTTCCGGGTATCGGTTGGCTGATATACGAGGGAAAAAACCGGGCTATGTTCTGCAAGGTTTGGGTACCGATCCGCAAACCGTGGCCCGCATTCGCCAGGCTTTGGGCGAGCGGCGAGCTTTTGATGAAGAAATTTTCAACTATGGCAAGGATGGCCAGGGTTACTGGGTGCGTATCAATTGCGAGCCCCTATACAGCGAAGATGGCGTATTGCAGGGGTCGATAGCGGTTCAGACAAATATAACAGAGCAAAAAGACATCGCTGATCTGGAACGATTCGGCAGTCAGGCGCTAGAAAAAATTGCGGGAAACACCGCTCTACAAGACATCTACATCAATATCATTGCCAGCCTCGAAGCCGTGATCGCGGCGCGCTGTGTTATTGAATTCGATGCGTCGGAGACAAAATTAGCCCCATATATTCCGAGAGCCTGTTTTATCAACATCGATAGGGGAAGCATCAAGCCTGTCAGTCATTGTCAATCTACCCCGGTGCCCATTATTGATTCAGAGAAACGATCTTTGGGCGTGCTGAAGGTTTTCTGGGCGGAGGAGCCTAAGCTCTCGGCAAAAAATATAGAGATTTTTCAAAAAGCGTCACGGCTGATCGCCATTGCCACTGAGCGTTTTTCGTCTGATCGTAAACTGCATGAGTCGGCCAGTGTCTTTCGTTACGCGAACGAGGGCATTTTTATTACCGACGCCGATTTTTCAATCCTTGATGTAAATGCGGCCTTCACAAAAATTACCGGTTATGGGAAGGGTGAGGCAGTGGGGCGTAGCCCGAAGCAGCTCTATTCCAGCGAACAAAATGACGTGCTTACGCCTCAGGCTTTGCAAACGCTTGATGAGGTTGGCGCATGGCAGAACGATCTGCACATCATCAACAAACATGGAAACTCGGTGATTTTTCACCAAAACATCAGTGCAATTCGAGGCGAGCGCGGCGAGATACGTCGATATGTTTTTCTTTTGAACGATATAACAAAGGTCAAAGAGTACCAGAAGCAGCTTGAGAGTATGGCCAAATACGATGCGCTTACCGAACTGCCGAACCGCGTGTTACTGGGAGATCGCCTAACCCAGGCGATGCGACTGGCTGAACGAAACAAAGAAAGACTGGCGCTGCTTTTTATTGATCTTGACGGGTTCAAGCAGGTCAACGATACCTTGGGCCATGGCGTGGGGGATGACCTGCTAAAGAAAATCACGTGGCGCGTCTCACAGGAGCTCCGCAGCAGCGATACTTTTTCCCGATTTGGTGGTGATGAATTTGTGGTTGTTCTGCCAGAGCTTGGCAAAACGGAAAGGGCGGAAAGCGTCGTAAGCCGGATTCTACTGGCCATCGCTGAAAAAGTGACCTTGGCGGAGCAAGAGATTTTTATAACCGCCAGTATTGGCCTGACATTTTATCCGCAAAGCGAGACTTTGGACGCCGATCAGCTTCTCCGTCAGGCGGACCAGGCGATGTACGTTGCGAAACAGAAGGGCAGAAATCGGTTCCAGTATTTTGATACTGAAAACGACAAGGCGGTTCGTAGCCTTCATGAGGATCAGGCACGGATTCAGCTGGGCTTGAACAGAAATGAGTTTGTGCTTTTCTATCAGCCCCAGGTAAACCTGAAATCGGGCGAGGTTGTCGGAGCAGAAGCCCTGATTCGCTGGCAGCACCCGGAGCGGGGCCTGGTCGCGCCTAATGATTTCCTGCCACTTATTGAACACCATCTTCTGAGCGTGGATCTGGGTGAATGGGTACTGAACTCTGCATTGCTGCAGATGACGGAGTGGCGGCGGCAGGGCGTTCTTATACCCGTAAGTGTCAATATCAATTCCTTACACCTCAGGCAGCTCAATTTCGCAGAACGACTGGAGGCAATACTCAGCCTGTACCCGTCGATTCCGAGCGGACAGATTGAGCTGGAGATTGTCGAAACCTCCTCCCTGGCGAATCTGGAGGTCGTATCCAAGACGATCGAAGCCTGTCGCAATCTGGGTGTTATTTGTTCACTGGATGATTTTGGGACCGGCTATTCGTCATTGTCTTACCTGCAGAGGCTGCCAGTGGAAAAACTCAAGATTGATATGAGTTTTGTTCGCGATATGCTCGTTGATCCGAACGATTTTGCCATTGTTCAGGGTATTCTGGGCTTGGCCAAATCGTTCGGTCTTACCGTGATTGCAGAAGGTGTCGAGACGCCCGAGCACAGTGAACAACTGGTAAAGCTCGGGTGTGATTTTGGCCAGGGGTACGGTATCGCACGTCCTATGCCTGCAGAGGCCATGCCTGACTGGATACGCCAGTGGAATGAATCTTCGCCAGCAGCTATAAGGACAGAAAACGACGGAATTTGCACATAAAACAATCAGAGTTGCCAATCACGTGACCAAATTCACTATGCCGCTACACGCCATCAAACTGACGGTGCCAAGGCCCGCCTGGCGGATCGCATCCAAGTGCCCTCAGGCCGGTGGGTTCAAGGCACTGCCGAAAATCCCTACCGTGGCAGCAATCGCTTGACGTCGTCCGCATTTTTAGCGAACTCGGCACCGGCCTGCTTCATGCCGGTCATCGCTTGCTCAACGCTGTCATCAGCGATACCCCGAACGGCTGCCAGATTGACGATGACCTGAAACTCGGCGTCTCTTAACTGCAGAACGGTTTTGGCGACGCAGTAATCAAGTGCCAGACCACCAACAATGACAACGGTCACGCCCTTGCTTTTGAGGAACTCGATAACACCCGTGGTCACGGTATCAGCCAGATCGTGATAGCAAGCACCGTATGGGTGGCAGTCCGGGTCCAGACCTTTGTTCACCATAAAGTCGTAACCGGTGACGGGGTGAGGCAGGCCGTCCAGCAACTCGAAACCGACGGTTCCCAGTTCGGCGTGCCGAGGCCACTTAATGTCGATATTTTCGCCCTCAACCTTACTGAAAACGTCTTCGGGCGTGTCCGCGATCCACTTGGCATTTGAGGGGTGAGCATCCCGGGAACCAACCCGAAAAGCGGCCAGCTCGGCCTGAGCGTTCAGCTCATCGACGATTTGGTCACCTTCCGGCACCGGCAGCTCATTCGGGCACAGAGGCGTGAACGTCTTTTGTGCGTCTACGTCAAACGCGGCAATGCAGGTCATATCAGAACTCCTTGCTTACTGTGTGTCAGCGGGCTTGAAGGCACCCATAACCGCCAGCGGGTCACGCCGCTTGTGCTGAGTTTTTTCATACTGAGCGACCAGCTTGCGAACTTGATCGTCAGAACCGCCCTTGAACTCCAGGAAATCATCAATGATGTCGTAAGAAAAACCCAACACGTCTTCGTCCGCCAGTTGTGGCCGCAGGCATTCCAGATCGGCCGTTGCCGGTTTGCCGGCCATCTCATCGCTGGCGCCCAGTTCTGAGGCCAGACGACGAACCTGACGCTTGCTCAGACCACGCAGCGGCAGCAGGTCACAGGCGCCATCACCCCACTTGGTAAAGAAGCCGGTTACCGCTTCCGCATTGTGGTCGGTGCCCACGACAAGCCCGTTATTCAAGGCGGCAATTTCATACTGGGCGGTCATCCGCACGCGTGCCTTAACGTTGCCCCGTTCAAAGTCAGCGCGTTCCAGGCTGACCTCAGAATCATTCACCACGACCGCGGCATGAAGCGCGTCCACGCTCGGCTTGATATCGACGGTCATGATGCGGTCGGGGTCAATGAATTGCAGCGCCGCCTGCGCAGCGTCTTCATCAACCTGCTCACCGTAAGGCAAGCGAACAGCGATAAATCTGGCTTCCGGTTTATGGGTTTTCATTCGGTCAGCCGCCAGTTGGCAGAGCTTGCCCGCGACCAGTGAATCAACGCCTCCGCTGATACCAAGAACCAGCGTGCTGCGCCCGGCACTTTGCAGTGTCTCGCACAGGAACGTGACACGTTGGGTGATTTCGATGCCCCAGTCACGATCTTCTGTGGGCTGAACGCCCAACTCTTCCAGAATGCGGCCGGCGGTCATGTAGAGTTCTTTGCTCATCAGTCTGCTCCTTATTGAACGTTGAACCGGGCCTTCAGGTTGGCCAGATACACAGGGTCATCACACATGCTCTTGCCGGGCTCATCGCTGATCTTCGCCACAGGCATGCCATTGCACTCAACCATCTTCATAACGATGTTCAGAGGCGTGTAAACGTCACCGCCGGGCGTCACGTAGTCGCCCAAGTCGTTGCTCAGATACGTTCCAATGCCAAAGCTCGTCTGAATCCGACCCTGAAAATGTTCCGCGATATCCAAAGCTCGATTGAAATTCAGGCCGTCACTGAACACCAGCGTTTTCGTCATCGGATCGATGCCCAAGGCTTCATAGTGGGCGATGAACTTTTCGCCCCAAATGATCGGGTCACCGCTGTCGTGGCGCACACCGGAGAACAGCACCGAGAACAAATAATCAAAGTCCGCCAGGAAGGCATCAGCGGTGATGCAATCGGTCAGGGCAACACCCAGGCGACCGCGGTAGACCTGATTCCACACTTCCAGAGCTTCTTTCTGTGACTGGGCGACATTTACAAGCGCCTGATGCGCCTGCAGGTACTCGTGCGCCATGGTGCCGATGGCTGTGAGATTGTGCTCCTGGGCCAAGTGGTAGTTGCTGGTGCCGATGAAGTTGTCGGGCAGTGCTTTGGCCAAATAGCCCACCACGCGGTTATGCACGGTGTAAGAGAAGCGGCGGCGGGTACCGAAGTCGGCGAACTTGAACGATTCAATGCCGCGACGATCCAGCTCCAATTTCAGCTGCTCGACCTTTTCATAGAGCACATCCTGAAACAGACCCTCATCGACATTGCCGTACCGGCGACGGTTACGAACTTCACTAACGATAGCCAATACCGGAATCTCGAACAGGATGGCGTAGAGCCACGGGCCGTTGCACTCAATGACCAGCTTGCCCTGCTCCACCCGGATTGACAGGTAGCGCTTGGGATCGAAGCGGTACTGGCGCAGGAAGTCGATAAAGGCTGGCTTGAGAAACCGAATCTTGCTCAGGTACATCAATTCGTCTTCGGTGAAACCCAGCCCGTCCAGATCGTGCAAGGCTTCGCGAATTTCACCGACATATTGCGCCAGGTTCTCATCGGTGCGGCAGCGGAACTTGTACTTCACGATCACCGGTGCGTACTTTTCGAAAACAACTTGCTGCATGTGCAACTTGTAGGCGTCGGTATCCATTGCGCTGGTAATAGTCTGCTGGCGGAACAGTGATTTATCGACGGTTGCGTTCATCGCTCTACTCTTCAGTCAATTCATTTGACTGATAAACGTAGCGCCTAATTATTCTTGTGTCAATTGATTTGACAGAAAAAGTTCGGATGGTATTCTTGGATCAACACTTACTGACCGGAGACGCCTTCATGGTTGTCACACTCGATTTTATTTGCCTGCGCCTGAACCCGGAATCCGGGCTTCCGGAGGTCATGCTGCAAGAGCGCCATAAGGGGCCAGAGAGCGGTCGGTACGCCCTTGTGGGTGGTTGGGTATGGGAAGAACCTGCGGCTGACGGGGGTGATTCGGATGAAACCCTGGGCGATGCCGTAACCCGCATTCTAAAAGGCAAGGTTGGCTTCTTGCCAAGTCATCTGGAGAAGCTCCCTCCGGAAGGAAGCGTGACCCGGGACGCATCACTGGGGTGGTCCGTGACGATTCCATTTCTATGCCTGTTCAATCGCCCGGATATGGCCGAGCTGGATCAGCAAGACGGCATTAAGTGGGAACCCATCGAGTCAATTCTGGCCGGGGAATACCCTCTGCCTTTTGATCATCGCAAGCTCGTGAACATCGCTTACGAAGCGTTCCTGAACAAAATCAAATACTCGTCGTTGCTGCTCTACCTGCTCCCCGAGAAGGTTGCCGTGCGTCAGATCGTTGAAGCGTACGATATCTTTGGTATCTGCGTGAAGAAACAAACGGTGTTCAGTCGGTGGGTAAATACGGGGCTGCTGGCAGAAACCGGAGAGAAGCGTTCGATGGCGGCGAAGGGCCAGCCATCGAAGCTTTACGGACTGGAAGAGGAATCTCTGTCTTATTTCGACAGCGAGATTGGCAAGAGCTACAACAAAGCGCTGTCTGCCGCTCGCTCCTGAATTTTAGAAGTCCTGCCCTCTCCATTATAGCTCTATGTTGGCATGTGCACATTTCAGCGTAATCCACACGGCTGAAACAGGCAGGTCAACACATCGTGTTTAGGATTGGAGCATCGAGTTTGATCATGCTTTCACGCAATCATCCAATGCTCAAAAAAAAGTTCCCGCGCTCTCTTAGCCCTGCCGTATGTGCGCGTGATGGCGCAGACCTCCAACGAATATTGCTTGGTTTCCGGCACCAGAGCGCACAAATCTCCGGCCTCAACGTGCCGCTGAACGTAAGCGTCTGGCATGAACCCGATGTAGGCACCGGACAAAATCATCGCAAGCCGTGCTTCGTAGAAATAGGAAATGGCCGCCTTGTTCATATCCGCCAATTGAGCACCAACCACGGGGCTGGTGTGAATCCCTGCGTGAACAACCTTACTGGAGAGAATCTGGTCCCGTAGCTGTGGCGATGGCTTTGCGTTGAAAAGCGGATGTGTGCGACTGCAGTAAAGGTGACAGGCGTCAGCGTACAAACGGCGATAATCCAGCCCGGTGAGCTGGCGATGATAAGGGATCAGGCCTATATCCGCCTCGTCGTTGAGCACCATCCGTTCGATATCGCTGAGTGATCTCACGTCCAGCAACACATTAACGCTGGGCGCAGCTTCCGAGAATCGAGCAATCGCCGGTGAAAGCCCGGATTGCGGATCCATGCAAATGGCATCGCTGGCAATAATTCGCAGCTCACCGGTAAGGCTGACGTGCAACGCGTTGACACCGGTGCGGAAGCCTTCAAGAGCCGACAGCAGTGTTTTCATCAGCTCATAAACCTCAGCACCCTCCTCCGTCAATAAAAAACCGCCCCTGCCGCGTAAGCAGAGCTTGAGGTTCAGGCGGCCTTCCAAGTTTGCAATATGAGTGCTGATGGTTGAACGTCCAATGCTAAGCTCTCTCTCAGCCGCTGAAAACCCGCCGCTCTCCACAACAGCCTCGAACACTTTAAGAAGACGGATCTCGTAATCACCGATCTGCCCCAACCTAATCTTCAGATCTTTTTTCATTGTTTGATGGCTCTCAACGTATACACCCAAACATTCTTATTTATCACACATACACCTCGCTATACCATCTCTTCAACTGCATAAGCCACTTTGGCCAGCACGTTTTGGAGTCCTTTATGACGTTAAATCTCAATCAGCCAGACTTGTTTCGGGATCGTGCCTTTATTGACGGGCAGTGGGTCCGGGCTGCCGAAGCGCGAACGTTTCCGGTCTTCAATCCCAGCACCGGCTCTACGCTGGCCTTTGTTCCCGATCTGGGCGCAGACGAAACCCGCGCCGCCATCGACGCCGCAGAAAAAGCTCTGAAACCCTGGCAGGCCCTTACCGCAAAAGACCGCGCTGCTCTCCTGCGCAACTGGTTCAACCTGATCCTTAAGAACCAGGATGACCTGGCCACCATCATGACCAGCGAACAAGGCAAACCTTTTGCAGAAGCCAGGGGCGAAGTCGCTTACGGCTCGTCCTTCATTGAATGGTTTGCAGAAGAAGCCAAACGCATTTATGGCGACGTTATTCCGGCTCACGGTGCCGATAAGCGGTTGCTAACCATCAAGCAGCCGATTGGGGTTGTTGCGGCGATCACGCCCTGGAACTTCCCGATTGCCATGATCACCCGAAAAGTCGCTCCGGCGCTGGCGGCGGGCTGTACGGTTGTGATCAAACCGGGTGAAGACACCCCGCTGTGCGCGCTGGCGCTGGCAGAACTTAGCCAGCAGGCCGGTATTCCCGCAGGCGTTTTGAATGTGGTTACCACACTGCAGGCACCGGAAGTGGGCCGCACGCTGTGTGAAGATTCCCGAGTACGCAAGCTGTCGTTCACCGGCTCAACGCCAGTGGGCAAGCTACTGATGCGTCAATGTGCGGATACGGTAAAAAAAGTGTCTCTGGAACTGGGTGGTAATGCGCCGTTTATTGTTTTTGACGATGCCGACGTGGATGCAGCCATCTTCGGCTTGATGGCTTCCAAGTTCCGCAATGCCGGCCAGACCTGCGTATGCACCAACCGCATTCTTGTTCAGGACAGCGTTCACGACCTGTTCGTTGACAAACTGAACGCGGCCGTACGAAAGCTCAAAACTGGTGATGGATTCGGTGAGGCGGTAACCATTGGCCCGCTGATTAACCGTAAGGCGGTCAATAAAGTACGCGGGCTTGTTAACGACGCGCTGGCCAGTGGCGCCCTGATCACTCAGCAAAATTCTGGGACTCCGGATAACCCGAACTTCTATCCGCCTACTGTTTTGACCGGCGTAACCGCAAACATGCGCATTGCACAGGAAGAGATTTTCGGCCCAGTGGCAACGGTTTTTCGTTTTGCCGAAGAATCAGAGGCTGTAGCGCTGGCAAACGACACGCCATTCGGCCTTGCCGCTTATTTTTACAGCCGCGATATCGGCCGGGTGTGGCGCGTAGCGGAGGCGCTAGAGTACGGCATGGTCGGCATCAATGAAGGGCTGATTTCTACCGAAGTTGCGCCGTTTGGCGGTATCAAGGAGTCGGGCATCGGCCGCGAGGGCTCCCGCTATGGCATTGATGACTTTGTTGAAATCAAATACTTGTGTATGGGCGGCCTTTGAGCGCTGCTCTTGACGGATAAGGAGAGAGTTGATGAATAACGCGCAATTGAATGAATTGAAGAAAAAATATGTTGCCAACGGCGCTGCTAGCTCCGCCACGCAGTTTGCGGATCGCGCAGAGAATGCCTTGATTTGGGATGCAGACGGCAACCGTATTATCGATTTTGCCGGTGGCATCGGGGTGCTCAACATTGGCCATTGCCACCCAAAAGTTGTGGCGGCCGTAAAAGCGCAGCTAGAGCGGGTGATGCACACGTGCCAAACCGTTATGCCCTACGCGGGGTACGTCCAAGTCGCTGAGAAGCTGAGTCAGATCACCCCGGTGCGAGGGCATGCGAAAGTCATGTTAGTGAACTCCGGCGCTGAAGCTTTAGAGAATGCGGTCAAGATTGCGCGGGCGGCAACGGGTAAAAATAACGTTATCTGCTTTGACGGCGGCTACCACGGTCGCACGTTTATGACCATGGCAATGAATGGCAAAGTGGCGCCCTATGCCGCCGATTTTGGCACAATGCCGGGTAACGTCTTCCGTGCGCCGTATCCAGTGCCTTCGCTTGGGGTTAGTGAAGCAGATGCCATTCGTGGGTTGAAAATGACGCTCAGGACCGATGCCAACCCACGTGACACGGCAGCCATCGTGATTGAACCCGTTCTCGGCGAGGGCGGCTTCTATCCCGCGCCAGCGAGCTTCCTCAAACAGGTGCGCGACATCTGCGATGAACACGGAATGCTGATGATCGTTGATGAAGTTCAGTCCGGTTTTGGCCGCACGGGTAAGATGTTCGCCATCGAACACAGTGGTGTCGAGCCCGACCTGATGACCATGGCCAAGAGCATGGCGGCCGGCATGCCTATTTCTGCTGTTGTGGGAACGGATACCTATATGGATGCCCCCGGGCCGAACTCGCTTGGCGGCACCTATTCGGGCAGCCCCACATCGTGCGCAGCGGTATTGGCAGTGCTTGAGGTGTTTGAAGAGGAAAACATCCTCGCGAAGAGCCTCTCGCTAGGGACAACGCTGAGTCAGCGCTTTTCGCAGTGGCAAGAGAGCTTCACTTGCGTTGAAAATGTGCGTCATCTGGGCGCCATGGCGGCGCTGGATATCGTCTCAGCCGATCAAACACCCGATGCGGAGCTCACAGCTGCGCTTTGCAAGCGCGCGCGAGAGAAAGGCCTGATCCTGCTTTCTTGTGGCCTTTATGGGAATTCAATTCGCTTTCTCATGCCGGTCACAATTGAAGATGAGGTACTCGAAGAGGGCCTGGCAATCGTTGAGGCGTGTCTTGCAGAACTTGCAGGTTAAGCGCACACACCGATACAAACCACCCAAACGATCATCGTCCGGCTATCACACCTTGTCAGTGGTAGCAGGTGTTCAGTTGCAGGGCAGAAACTCATCAACAGTACGTTTCTTCAGTAACAGTAAGTGACTCAGAAAATCCTCCAGACAGGCATAAGGATCGTGCCAATGATGAATGGAATCCGACGCTCAAGCGGTTTCTAACCTTGAGCGCCATTCAGGCCCAGACATTGCGCCATTCAAGCCCTCATGCCGCGCCTGTCGAGACCAACAGGTTTCGGCCTGAGTTCAAGACGCCGTCTCTGATGTCATTGGTAATGGCGTCTTGCAGGGCGGTTTCGTCGCGGGTCGTCAGGGCCGCCAGAATCTCCTTATGACGATCAATCTCATAATATTCCGTGAGCCGAGTGAGGACTTGACGCTGGAACGGGCCAAGTTGCAACCAGATACTTTCAATGATGGGCATTGAGGCCCGAGCCGGGTTAGCCATGTACAGAGTCCGATGAAAGGCTTGGTTTAGCAGGGTCAGTTGATCGAGATCTCTCTCAAAGATGAGCTCGTCCATCCTGTTATCCATTTCCGTCAGCTTTTCGATGATGAAATCCGACATGTAGTGTAGCGCGCGTTTGGCTGTGTGGACTTCGACCACAACGCGGAGTGAAACCAATTCTTCAAAGCGGTCGAGTGTCATTAAAGGCACCATCATGCGTCGGTTGTCTTTGATCTGTATCGCATGTTCCGAGCTGAGCTGCCGAACCGCCTCGCGAACCGGAGTCGGGCTTAGGCCTAGACGTTCAGCTAACCCACGCATTGTCAGTGAGGTGCCAGGCTCGATCGCGCCCAGCATGATTGCGTTGCGTAGGCGCTTGTATACATATTCTTGTGTCGTCCCGGATATTGCTGGAATATCCGGAATGTTGAGTTCGCCGTTGCTGGTCATCAGGCCGCCCTAAAGTGTGTTGATCGGAACTATATTACCTAAAAAGATTGACACAATGAAAGCAATGATATACATATTTAGAAAATGATATCACAATTTTCAAAAACGGTATTGAAAGGTGACCCATGTCTGACGATAAGGCCGAAATTTGGCTGGCACAGCATCCAGAGATTGATTCCATTTTTGCCTGCGTTTGCGATTTAAACGGCACGATGCGTGGCAAGCGTGTTCCGGTTGATCAATTGTCCAAGGTAATAGACGGCGGGCTACGGATGCCGTTGTCGATTGTCGGCATGGATATCTGGGGCGAGGATGTCGAAAACAGTGAGCTGGTTTTCGAGACGGGCGATTCCGATGGCTTGTGTGATTTTACCGGCCGCCCATTGATGCCGGTCACCTGGACCAGTCGCCCGACGGCGCTGGCGATGCTGTGGATGCGCCAAGAAGAAGGCGCACCGTTTCCGGGCGACCCGCGCAGGGCCCTTGCGCGCATTGCCGAGCAATACAAAGAACTCGGACTGACGCCGGTGGTGGCGACCGAGCTGGAATTCTATCTGGTCGACCCCTCGGAAGATTACCCGCAGGCGCCGCGATCCCCGGTCACCGGCAAGCGGCTGGAGTCCGACGGCGCGATGTCGCTGGACGAACTGCAACACTTCGATGAATTTCTGAACGATGTTTACGATGCCTGCGAATTGCAGGGCATTCCTGCTGATGCTGCGATCTCGGAAAACGGGGCAGGTCAGTTTGAGATCAACATGCGCCACGTTGCCGACCCTCTGCGCGCCGCCGACGATGCCGTGCTGTTCAAACGACTCGTGCGCGGCATTGCCCGCAAGCACGGGCTTGCCGCTACCTTCATGGCGAAACCTTATGGCGACCTGTCTGGCAGCGGGTTTCACACGCATTTCTCATTGATCGATGAAAACGGGATAAACGTGTTCGACAACGGCGGCGACGAAGGTACGCCAATGTTGTTGAACGCGGTGGCCGGGCTGTTGGCCACGATGCAGCAAAACACGCTGACCTTTGCGCCGCACGAAAACTCCTATCGCCGCCTGCTGCCCGGCGCTCACGCGCCGACAAGCGTCTCTTGGGGCTATGAGAACCGAACCGCGGCCATCCGTATTCCCGGCGGTGACCACATAGCGCGGCGTATAGAGCATCGCGTCGCGGGCGCCGATGCCAACCCCTATCTGGTGCTGGCCAGCATTCTGGGCGGAGCGCTGCTGGGCATCGAAAACGAGATGCAGCCGGCGGCACCCATCACCGGGAACGCGTATTCGATGAACCTCGACAATTTGCCGCTGGACTGGGCAACCGCCATCGACGCCTTTCGCAAGGGTGCCGATGTGCCGACCATCTTCTCCAAACGGCTGCAAACCATGTTGGTCGAATGCAAGATGCAGGAATTGCGTAAATTTGCCCGCTACGTGACCAAGTTTGAATATGACAGCTACCTGGAGATCGTGTGATGAACCCCCAGAATGACTCCTATGCCGGCAACGGCAGCCACGCCGCCAGTTATTATGCCGCCTCGGCTAATGCCGCGCCGGAACGGGCGGAACTGACCGGTGATCATCAAATAGACGTCTGCATCGTCGGCGCCGGATATACCGGGCTCTCGACGGGGCTTTACCTTGCGGAAAAAGGCTACAAGGTCGCCATTATTGAGGGTGCGCGGGTTGGATGGGGCGCTTCAGGGCGCAATGGGGGGCAGATCGTCAACGGGCTGAACGCCAGCCTGCAGACAATCAAGAAACGCTACGGGCAAGACACGGCCACATTCGTCGCCGGTCTGGTGCAGGAAGGTGGCGAGATTATCCGCGAGCGGATCAGCACCTACGACATCAAATGCGATCTGAAGGAAAAGAACATCTTTACCGGTCTGACCAGCGCCCATATGGGCGAACTGGAAGAGCGGATGAAGCTTTGGGCCAGTTACGGCCTCAAGAATCAAGAGATGCTGGACAAGAACCAATTGCGCGAACACGTGAATTCCGACCTCTACGCGGGCGGGTTGATCGACCATTCCGGCGGCCATATGCACCCATTAAACCTGGCCTTGGGCGAGGCAGCGGCGTTTGAGCAGAATGGCGGAATCATCTATGAGATGTCGCCGGTGATCGACGTTGATCAAGCGGCGGTTCAGCCAGTTGTCAAAACGGCCAAAGGCACCATGACCTGCAAGACGCTGGTTCTGTGCGGTAATGCGTACTTGGGCCACGTGGTGCCAACGCTGACGTCGCGGGTGATGCCGGTGTCAACGCAGGTGATGGCAACCGAGCCTTTGGGTGAGGCGCGTGCGCGGGAATTGATACCGACCGATGCCTGCGTCGAGGATATCCGCTACATCCTCGATTACTATCGCTTGTCCGGCGACAACCGCATGTTATTTGGCGGCGGCACGGTTTACGGTGGCGCCGATCCCAGTGACATCAAAGCCAAGTTGCAGCGCAACATGGACAAGGTCTTTCCACAGCTTAAAGGGGTCAAAATCGACTACGCGTGGAGCGGTAATTTCGCTCTCTCGTTCAGCCGTGTCCCCCAGATGGGCCGCATCGGCGGGAACACCTATTTCGCCCATGGCTACAGCGGCCATGGCGTTACCGGGTCGCACACCTTCGGGCGCATTCTGGCCGAGGCCATCCACGGCGACCTGACCCGGTTCGACGTGTTTGCCAAAGTACCGTGGTATCCGTTCCCCGGTGGGCGCATGCTCCGTGTACCGTATTCGGTAATGGGTTCCTGGTGGTACGGGGTGCGCGACAAAATCGGTATCTAATAAAGTAACAGTAAAATATAAAAACTCTTTAGGAGAACACCATGATAAAAAAAACACTGCTCTGTAGCGCGCTGGCGCTGACCACTGGCGCAGCTTGTGCCGAAGGTGAGCTGAACGTGTATCACTGGTCTGATTACGTGGCTCCCGACACGATTGAAAATTTCGAGGCAAGAACCGGCATCACGGTTAATTACGACGTATTCGACAGCAACGAAGTATTGGAAGCCAAGATGCTGACGGGCTCCAGCGGTTACGATGTGGTGGTTCCGTCTATCGAGTTTCTCGCCCGCCAAGCGCAGGCTGGCCTTTATGCGAAGATCGACAAGAGCAAACTGAAGAACTACGGCAATCTTGACCCTGACATTCTCAAAATCATCGAGGTGAATGACCCCGGCAACACCTATGGCGTGCCTTACATGATGTTCTCCGTCGGGATCGGCTATAACATTGATATGATCAAAGAGCGCATCGATGCCGACAAGATTGGCAGCTGGGACATGTTGTTTGACCCCGATACCGTGGCCAAGCTGGCCGATTGCGGCGTTGTGATAATGGACTCCCCGACCGAAGTGATGGCGTCGGCGCTGAATTATCTGGGGCTGGATCCGCACTCCGAAGATAGTGCCGATCTGGAAAAAGGCAGTGAGCTGATGATGGGCGTGCGCCCGCACATCCGCTATTTCCACTCGTCGCAATACATCAACGATTTGGCCAATGGAGATATCTGCATAACCATTGGCTATTCCGGTGACATATTGCAAGCTCGCGACCGTGCCTCCGAGGCAGGGCAAGGCGTCAATATCGCGTACACGATCCCCAGAGAGGGCGCCGTGATCGGATTCGACATGCTGGCAATCCCGGACGATGCACCCAACCCTGAAAACGCGTTAAAGTTCATTGACTACATTCTTGAACCACAAGTTGCCGCAGACATCACCAACTACGTCTACTTCGGTAACCCGAATACCGCTGCGACGGAATTCGTAGACGAAGACGTGGCTAATGATCCCGGCATTTACCCTCCTCAGGACATTAAAAAGAAAATGTTCGTTTCCAAGCCGCACGCAGCGCGCTATGACCGAGCACTGACCCGCGCCTGGACTACCATCAAAACTGGCATGTAAGCCTATGCACTGCCGCGCGGATTCGCTTCGCGCGGCAGTCGTTTTCCAATATCGTTTCTTTTGGGGAAATGGGGAATCATCATGTCCGAAGCTATTGCAGTTACAGGTTTAAAACCCTGGACAGATCCAAACGCTGTACCTTTCTTAAAAATCAATAATGTGACCAAGAAATTCGGCGAGTTCACGTCAGTCAACAACGTGTCGCTGGAAATCTACAAGGGCGAGATTTTTTGTCTTCTGGGCGGATCGGGTTGCGGTAAGTCTACGTTACTGCGGATGTTGTCGGGATTTGAAGACCTTACCTCCGGCCAGATCATTATTGACGGTCAGGACCAGGCCGGTATTCCGCCCTATAGGCGGCCCACCAACATGATGTTCCAATCCTACGCGTTGTTTCCGCACATGACGGTGGAAAAAAACATCGCGTACGGGCTGAAACGCGACGGTTTGCCCAGGGCAGAGATTGCTACGCGCGTTACAGACATGTTGTCGCTGGTGCAGATGGGTGCGTTCGCCGCCCGCAAACCACATCAGCTGTCTGGCGGGCAGCGCCAGCGAGTCGCGCTCGCTCGCGCGCTGGTGAAAAAGCCCAAGCTGCTGCTGCTGGACGAACCGCTGGGTGCGCTGGACAAGAAACTGCGCGAAGAGACCCAGTTCGAATTGATCAAAATTCAGGAAAGCCTGGGTGTCACCTTCGTGGTTGTTACCCATGATCAGCAAGAGGCGATGACCTTGTCTAGTCGGATCGGCGTTATGACCGCGGGCAAGATTGTCCAGGTCGGAACCCCCCGCGAGATATACGAGTATCCGCAGAACCGGTTCGTTGCAGACTTTATTGGTTCGGTGAATATCTTTGAGGGCCGTATTGCCGAAGATGGCGAGAGCCACGTTGTTGTGGCCTGCCCCGAAGCCGGATTGGGGATTTACGTACCCCACAGCATCGCCGGTGTTATTGGCCAAAAGGTCGCCGTTGCGGTGCGACCGGAAAAAATGCAGATCAGCAAAGACGATCTGGGCGACTTGCGTAACAAGCTGAGTGGCACCATCGATGAGATTGCCTATATGGGCGATTCGTCGATTTACCAGATACGCCTGGACAGCGGGAAATGCGTGCGCGTTAACCAATCCAACCTTTTTCGGTCTGAAGAGAGTTCTCTGAATTACGGTGACCGGGTGAATCTGGGCTGGGCGGGTAACGCCGGGATTGTGGTGACGTCATGAGCAGCTTGCCGTTAGGATCGCGCATCGGGTCGCTGCTGGGCCGAATAGGCCTTAAGGGACGCATCCTGGTTATCGCTATCCCGACCGTCTGGCTTCTGGTTTTTTTCCTGATTCCGTTCCTGGTGGTCGCGAAAATTTCGTTTTCCGAGGCGGCCATTGCCCGGCCGCCCTATCTGCCAATCGTGGAGTGGATTGACGGGTTTTTCAGGGTAAATCTTAACTTCAATAACTATTTGTTTCTGTTAGAAGACCCTCTCTACCTTGCAGCCTATCTGGGGTCGGTCAAGATTGCCGGCGTTGCGACACTCCTTGCTCTGTTGATCGGGTACCCGATGGCTTACCTGATTGCGCGCTCGCCCCCTGATCAGCGCAACCTGCTGCTGATGCTGGTTGTGTTGCCTTTCTGGACATCTTTCCTGCTGCGCGTTTACGCGTGGATCGGGTTTCTCAAAGGCAATGGGGTTATCAACAACCTGCTGATGAGTATTGGCATCATCGACGAGCCGCTGGTGATGTTACAGACCGATTTTGCAGTCTATATTGGCATCGTTTATACCTATCTGCCGTTTATGATTCTGCCGCTTTACGCCAACTTGGTGAAACTGGACGAAGCGTATCTTGAGGCATCTTCCGATTTGGGCGCGCTCCCGGTCACTACGTTTTTTACCGTCACCGTGCCACTGTCGCTGAGCGGGATTATTGCGGGCTGCATGCTGGTGTTCATTCCCGCCGTCGGCGAGTTTGTTATCCCGGCGCTTCTGGGCGGGCCGGATACGCTGATGATAGGCCAGGTACTTTGGAACGAGTTCTTCTCGAACCGGGATTGGCCCGTCGCCTCGTCGGTGGCTATTGTGATGCTATTTGTGCTGGTGATTCCCATCATGCTGCTGCGCTGGGCTCAGTCAGCGGGCGAAGGAGAAAGCCGATGAAACGTCCTTCCCGGTCTCTTATGATCTTCGGCGTTCTGGGTTTCGTGTTCCTTTACGCGCCCATCCTGTCACTGGTGGTTTTCAGCTTTAACGAGAGCCGCCTGGTGACCGTTTGGGGCGGGTTTTCGACCAAATGGTATGGCGAGCTGTTCCGTGATCCACAAATCCTGGATGCGGCCTGGGTCAGTCTGCGCGTCGCCCTGGCCAGCGCGACTCTGTCGGTGGTGATTGGTACGGTGGCGTCTTTCGTATTGGTCCGGTTCCGGCGCTTTCGCACTAAAACGTTGTTGAGCATGATGATCACCGCACCGCTGGTTATGCCCGAAGTTATTATCGGGCTGGCGTTGCTGCTGATGTTTGTTGCGATGGAGAGCATTCTTGGTTGGCCCGGCCAACGTGGGATTATGACGATTATTATCGCGCACTCGACCTTTGGAGCGGCCTATGCGGCGGTGATTATACAATCGCGATTGGTGGATATGGACCTGTCGATAGAAGAAGCGGCGCTGGACCTTGGCGCACACCCGGTTCGGGTGTTCTTCGACGTAACACTGCCGGTCATTGCCCCGGCATTGATGTCTGGCTGGCTGCTGGCCTTTACCCTTAGCCTGGACGATCTGGTGGTTGCCAGCTTTGTCTCTGGCCCGGGTGCTTCAACCCTGCCAATGGTGATCTTTTCTAAAGTCCGACTGGGGGTCAGCCCGGATGTGAACGCGCTAGCGGCGATCATTATCGGCGTTGCTTCGATAGGGATCATTGTTGCGGCCTTGCAGGTGAGCCGTAGCAAGAAGATGTCCCAGAATTGAGACGCAAAGACAATCGGATTAGTTTGATGCTGCCCTATATTGTGGGACCGTTAAACTTTGATACGGGTTGCTACGACAATGAGCCCTAAACAAAGAGGGAGTTGCGAAGATCAATGGTGGTAAAGGGCCAGCTGTGCAGGGAAGGTGAAAGATTTTATTAAACAGCTTTCCAAGGCGTAAAAGCCCTAGGAAAGCTAAAAGTAGGCACCCGCTAGAACTGACGCTGTAACTGTGTGGGTAGCCCATAGCCAGCCAGTTACCTGTCTTGACGGCCCTCATTACTTTACAACTTCGTGCACATAGTACAAGTTGAGCGATGGGGCTGAACCGATGCCTCAGCGGCCATAAGTTGTTGAAAAAATACTTTATACCGACTAACATTTCGTCTCACCGTGTAAAATTGACGCCCTCCAAAGGCAATGGCCACAGGTCCGAACCCTGTCACTCAAGAATGTGTCATTATTGGCTCAAAGCGGCTTGAACATCATCGAAACGTCGTACCCAAGGCCCTGCTTCTGTCAAAGTCGGTGACAGTTGCTCTAGTGTGGCCCGAGCTTCCTGGTAGCTCGTAAAAGTGCTGTAGATAACAGAATACCAAGGCCGGCCTAGACGCGAAGTACGCACATAAGCTGCCGTGTGTTTTATCTGATGCCGCTCAATGTATTGCTTTGCAGTCGCTTCCGAACCGGCCGCCATCAATTGAATAGTAAAAGAGTCAGAACGTTGCTCTTGTGCCCACGATTCCGTCCGGAAATAAGCTTGATCGTACCGCGCTGACTTCTCAGTATCCAAAGGACTTGAATGACTATCGCTTTGTCTGCCATCTGGCATTATTATAAAATTCATTCCGCTGATAAACGAGCCATCGCCCGAAACGGTAAGCTTGTGCCCGCCGGTATCTGTCAGCCCTAAACGTCGTAACTGCTGAGGTGAGATTCTTAGCCAGTATTCACCCGCTACCACTTGAGGGACGATGTAAAAGCCGTCCCAGCCGCTTGTTGTTTCACCCACTACCTCATGCTGATCGTTTAACAGTTCCAACTCAAGGTCGCCTATCCCTCGCTCGACGCCATTCTCCAGCAAGTAGACGGTGCCATCAATTTCCGTCGTCAGCCTCACGGGGAATTCGAGCTTGGCCACGGTACCGGGCCGCGGCACCAGGTTGATCCCGTCAGGCTGAGGCGACCACTGGGGGTTCTCCAGCGTCGACATATCTACTCCGATGTCGACGTACTGTTTAACAGGCAGATGATTAATATGAGCGACGCCCGCAGCGTTCGTCCGCGCCTTGTGCGTGCCACCGTTAACTGTGAAGCCGGCACCGGAAAGAGGCGGCTCATGTTCATCCATAACACCGTTATTGTTGTCATCCAGAAACATCTGTACCGAAGCGGCACCGCTATTGGCCATTGGCCGAGCGTCGAAAAGCCAGTCGTCCTGTCGCGGTTCTCGCCCCATGGCAACAAACAGCTGGACACCGAGCGCAATCTCCCCCGTGTCGACATAGCTGGCATTAACACCCAGCCCATAACGGCCCAGACTCTTTGTAAAACCACCAGTATAACGGGTTTGCGGTGACGCAAAGGTATGTGCCACTCCCAGTGTCATGCGGTAGCCTTCACCCAGCGGCTTGTTCGCCGTAAACGCCAACGCTGAAATATCGCTCTCAGCGCCCAGAGTGTAATTCAGTTGGCTGCGTAAACTCATGTCGCGCACCCGACGACTGATGCGCAGCGTGCCCAATGTCTGTTCAGTATCACCGGATGCCCGCCAGTTCAGCGTGTTGGTGAGGGCGGTACCGTAGGCATACGCAGATACCCGTGCGCTGACATCCGTGTTGGCAACGCCGGATTCCCGCTCGTCTCGCGTTGCCTCAATGGCCACCGGTAAACTTGAACGCTCCCCCACCGGAATGGAACCGCTAAGCCTAAGCTCATCCCGAGTGCGAATAGGGTCGCTATGGGCGGAAAACACGTCGCTGGCAAAATCGCTCAAGCGTATTCGGCTCGCGTCCACTGCTACGTCGCCGACACGTGTCTGCACCCCAAGCTCGGCAAGCGAACCACCGCCCTCGGACTGGATAAAATCGCCGCTGATGCTCATGGATTGCCAGAACGTGCGCAGCCCCAGAGTGGTGTACTGCTTTTCGGTATCATCTACCGGCGCCCGGATGAATCCAGCGGAGGCCGAAAGGTAACGGGAAAGGCCAAGGTCGAATTGAGCGACGGACCGGGGCTGCCCTTCGTCGTCGCGATGTTCGGTAAGGCTGTACTGAAACTCGCCGGGGCGCACCATGGATTGGACCAGAGGGAAACTGTATTGTTCCACCCGGGTCTGCCCCAGAGGCCCGTTGAAGATCAACTGAAATTCATTGCGGCCGTAACTCAGGGGCTGATCCTCGAACCGATATCGGCCCTCAGAGTCGGCTAGTTGAAAACCTACAAGGGCATCGTTGTAATAAAGCTCCACGTCCCAGCCAGGCGGCAGGTCTCCTTCAAAGACCTGCCGGTCAAAGCTGGTAGGTTGCGTCAACGGGCGATTGCTCAACGTTACCCCTTCACCGCTACCGCCTCGACTAACATTGTCGACACTGGGCGCCGAGATACTGCCGAGTTGGAAAGACCGAGCCCGGAGCGGCCCGAGCAAGTCTCCACCGGGGTCGCGACGACCAAGCGCAACACGGACATCCGGCGTTGGGTCCTGTTTGTGGCTCGATAAATACAGGGACGACTCCATGCCCAGAAGATCGCCGGCAAGCAAGGCCGTATAACGCGCGTCGGTTTGGGTACTACCGTCATTTTTGCGCAGTTCGGTGGCGAACGTCTGGTCGATAAAAGGCATGCTTAGCAACCGGTAAGGCTGCTCATAATGGGGATAATCCGGGTTTTCGTAGCCCCCTCGCACACCGGCCTGTTCACCCAGACGCTCACGTTTGAGTCGGGCCTGTAATGGCAATGCTTCGAGGGCATGAACGCGCAGAGACAGGCTAGAGCGGTTGATCTCAAGTTTCACCGGAAGCCAGCGTTCCAGCAGAGACTTGGCAATGTAAATATCATCCGGCTCCGTTAAAGCAAGGGCGGGATCAAAGCTTTCCGTCACTCCGGCGCGGGTAACGCGGGCCTCGTCCAGATTGAGGCTAAACCCTCGATCCTCGGTGAGAATATAGCCGCTGGCGGTTGCTTGCCCGGGCTGAGTTTTTATGGCGAGGGTGAGCAACCGGGCTAACGCGCCCAGAGGCAGCAGCGTATGCTCTCCCAGCTCATAGGCAGGGATAGCATTGGAAAGCACCGACTGATCCAGGCGGACCTCAAGCAGAAGAAATTCCCGCTCTGTACTCTGATATTGGGCAAAGAGATGCTGGGGATGCACAATCAACGCGAACATCAACATTGCCGCCGCCCATAGGCGTACCCTGGGGCGAATCAACGCGAAAACCATTCCAGGTAACACACATCAAGGCAGCTGCAGAACCGTCTCGGCCAGCAGCGCGCCGCCGTCCTCCGCCTGCTCTCGATAGGTGACCCGCAGGGCTCCGTTGGTAAGTCGAGATCCGTTTAGCTGGCCCAGCGAAATGCTTGCGCGCCGTAAAGGGTTCGGTGTGTAGATGGCAACGCCGTTGGCTCGGGCAATCACCTGCTCGCTGCCGCTATGCGGAGTAAAGCTGATGGTCAAATCGCCATAGACGGACTGGTTGCCACTTCGCTCCATAACAAACCCCAGAACCGGTGCTTTTTCAGCCGGCCGCCGCAGGTCGAGTTGTGTCAGTGCAACACTGGCGTCGGTGTTGCCATGACGCACAATCACTGGAATGGACGCGCCCACCAGTGCCGTCAGCGTGATGCCGATCTCGTTGTCGGCCGTGGCATTGCTGCTCTCAACGCTGGTTCTGCCCTCAGGATCGGGTTGCTTGGCGAAAAGCATGTGCGAGCGGTACTCGCCGGGTGCCAGATTGGCGGGTTTGCGGACCATAATCCGAACGGCCTGTCCGGCCCCGGGAGCGAGTGTCACTTGGCGGGGGGAGTACCTCAGCATGTCCTCGGCGAACTGTTCGCCAGGCAGTGGAACGTCTATCCCCGAAAATGCGCCCGTTTCGCTCATGCGGCGATTAACCAGGGAAATGCGATAGGTTGCGCTCTCGGTGCCATTATTGATCAGTTCAAGTTGCGCCGCGCGCTGGTTTCCTGCGAAGACGATCCTGGTCGGATATAACATCATCTCAGCCAATGCATGGCTCACGGGTAAGAAAAGGAGGAGAACGAACAAGGTGAGTCGGTGGAAGAAATTCATGGCTCTGTTTTTTTGGTTCAAGGCGTGTGGCATTGTTCGGGATCCTTATTAGCTTCATCCGGGCAAGCCGAGGCGGGCGACTGCCGTTTAATTGTAGCTCACTGTCACGGAGAAGGTGCCGGAGTAGCTGCCGTGGGCTTGGTCGCTGCCCACATTGAGCGTTCCTCCAACCGATAGAGCCTGTGAGCCTCCGGCTCCCAGTTGCCCTTCTGCGCCCGAGGGGGTACTGAGAAAATTGTTGATGAACATATCGATACCCGGACCCGTCAAGCTGACAAAGTCATTACCGGGCAATTGAATGGTATAGGTCGCGTTAGGGTCGCCACTGACCGTAAATTGTGCAGCGGTACCTTGGCTTGACCGTATCAGCATGACGCCGCCGCCGGCGTTGCGATTGCCATTGGTACTGACCGTCACGGAACCGCTGTTACCGGCCACAAAACTGCCAAAGGACAAGCTCTGGACATTGTCGATCGCAACGCTCACTTGTGCCCAGCTGGTAGGAGCCACCATCGAAGCCAGGGCGACGCCGGCCAGTATTCTCGGCAAGCATGATGTCATTACGGCGCTTCTTTTTGGAATGGCCATACTCGTTGTCCGTCACGGTAACGCCGACATTGTTTCTGGCGGATCGGGTATCATCGGCGACATTTAACATCACGTCGCTGATAAAAGCGTTCAGAGAGTGTATCAAAATAATATCATTAACGTTGACGGGGCAATGACAACCGTACTGGCCGCAATATTGATGCTGTCTGCAGACGCATTAAAACTGATAACGGCGATTGTCGTTATCAGTTTCAATTCAAGGGAGGCGCATCTAAAAAGTTGTTTATACCCCACCTTGGATTTCATCAGCTTAGCACTCGTTTTTCTCGAGTACAGCGGATTCTTAGTTGTACTCTACAGTCGCTGTCACGCTGCCAGTATAATTAGCATCAGCCTGTTCTGCAGTAACGGTCAACTCGCCACCCAGGTAAATGGACTGGGCGCCGGAACCGCTCAGCGTACCGGATCCGACTTCACCGGATGTTGCGCCGTCACCGGTAAGGTCACTGATGTTGCTCAACGCCATAGTAGAAGTACCAGTGTCATCGCCAGTAAGCTGAGAAACGCCGGACCAAGTAATACCATAGGTCGAGTTGTCATCACCCGTGACGTCGAATTGGGCGGCGGCTGCACCGGCACCTGAGTTAGACAGAATAGGCCCGGTTGTTGTTCGGGCACCATCGGTGGCAACCGTCACTTCGCCACCAGCATTAGGCGCAAATTTACCAAAAATCAGATCTGCCGATTTTGTGATTGCGATGGGTACGATTACGGTGGCGCTTGAATTGCTCGAAGCTGCTTTAGCGGCGAAGCTGTTAGACGCACCAAATGTTCCGAGCGCAACGACCGAAGCCAGCGCAGCAAATCGAAAAGTTCTGTTAAAGAAAATGGATGTGTTCATTATAATTCCCCTATAAACATACCGCCGGATTATGACGGTTAACAATTACTTGATTTAATACCGGTCAGGGGGATCCGAAAACACAAACCGTGCGGTGGATACAATTAACCTGCATCCGGAAGAAGCGCATAAATGCTGACGGCCCCGCTGTCATAGGACGGTTACGTCCGTTAGACCGGTAACTTTACTTCTCCGCCTTTCGACGGGTTTACTTTTTCTACTTTCTTAGCGCGATTGAAGCTTGGCACTCGCTTTTGTCGAGTACGGCGGACGCTTAGTTGTACTCTACAGTCGCTGTCACGTCACCAGTATAATTACCATCAGCCTGGCTTGCACCAACGGTCAACTCGCCACCTAGGTAAATGGACTGGGCTCCGGTACCGCTCAGCGTACCGGTTCCGACTTCACCGGATGTTGCGCCGGCAGCGGTAAGGTCACTGATCTTGCTCAACGCCATAGTTTCCGAAGAAACGGAGTCAGTCAGCAGGGCAGCGCCGGACCAAGTAATACCATAGGTCGAGTCGTTATCACCCGTGACGTCGAATTTGGCGGCGGTTGGAGTGGCACCTGAGACAGACAGAATAGGCCCGGTTGTTGTTCGGGCACCGTCGGTGGCAACGGTCACTTCGCCACCAGCATTAGGCGCAAATTTACCAAAAATCAGATCCACCGATTTTGTGATTGCGATGGGTACGATTACGGTGGCGCTCGAATTGCTCGCAGCTGCTTTGGCGGCGAAGCTGTTAGACGCACCAAATGCCCCGAGCGCAACGACCGAAGCCAGCGCGGCAAAACGAAAAGTTCTGTTAAAGAAAATGGATGAGTTCATTATAATTCCCCTATTAAGCATACCGCCGGATTGACGGTTAACAATTGCTTGGTTTGATACCAGTCGGGGGGGATCCGAAAACACAATCTTCGTGCGGCGGATGCAGTAAACCTGCATCCGAAAGAAACACATAAATGCTGGCGGTCCCGCTGTCGTAGGACGGTTAAGTCCGTTAGACCGGTAACGTTGCGTCCCCGCCTTTCGACGGGTTTGCTTTTTCTACTTTACTACCGTGGCTGAGATTTACTTTTTTAACAAGTAAGTAAAGGCACGCACCTGTCCGATACTACAGGATAGCCATCCACTACTCTGATTCAGCGCAGTAAAGAATAACGTTGTCAGCGATTCTTGAGGCCAAACGTTACGCGGAAACCTCGCCAAACCCCATATACCTAAGTTTCGGTGTGCAGATTGCAACGCCGTTGGCGCGGGCAATCACCTGCTCGCTACCGCTATGCGGAGTAAAACTGATGGTCAAATCGCCATAGACGGACTGGTTACCACTGCGCTCCACAACAAACACCAAAACCGGAGCTTTGCCAGCCGACCGCTGTAGGTCGAGTGCGTCAGTGCAACACTGGCTTCGGTGTTGCACTGACGCAAAATCATCAGATTGGCACTCGCTTTTCTCGAGTCAGGCGGACGCTTAGTTGTACTCTACAGTCGCTGTCACGTCGCCAATATAAGTACCATTCGCCTGGCCTGAAGTAACGGACAGCTCTCCACCCAAGTAGATGGACTGGGCGCCGTCAGCGCCCAGTTCACCGCTTGTGACTTCACCGGTTGTTACGCCGGCAGCGGTAAGGTCACTGATCTTGCTCAACGCCATAGCCTCCGAAGAAACGGAGTCAGTCAGCATGGCAGCGCCGGACCAAGTAATACCATAGGTCGCGCTGTTACCACCCGTAACGTCGAATTTGGCGGCGGCAGTTGGAGTGGAACCTACGGAAGACAGAATAGGCCCGCTTGCTGTTCGAACACCATCGGTGGCAACGGTCACGTCGCCACCGCCGCCTGGCGCAAATTTACCGAAATTCAGATCCGCCGAGCTTGTGATTGCGATGGGTACGATTACGGTGGCGCTCGAATTGCTCGTAGCGCCGGCAGCGAAACTGCTAGACGCCCCAAATGCACAGAGTGCAAAAGCCGAAGCCAGCGCAGCAAAACGAAAAGTTTTGTTAAGGAAAATAGATGAGTTCATGGTGATTCCCCTGTCAGCATGCCGCCGGATTATGACGGTTAGGAATTGCTCGATTTAATACCCGTCGGGGAGGATTCGAACACACAACGATGAAGGCGGATGCAACGAACACATACTCGGAAAAGATACATGAAATGTAGGCGTTCCCGCTGTCATAGAGCTGTTAAGTCCGTTAGACCGGTAACTTTGTGTCACCACTTTTCGACAGGTTCACTTTTTTATAATTTTGAAAGTAACTGAGATCTGCTTTTCTAGCAAGTAGGTGAAGTCGTACGCCTGTCAGATACTGCAGAATGGCCCTCTGGACTGCTGGTTAGACAAATAAATTAAGGAATGATGATGACTTCCCAGCGTAAAGGCTCAAGGAATCGTCAGGAATCTGCCAAAGTTGGGAGTGGTTTGAGGGTAAACTCAGAAAATCGCGAATGGGATTTTGTCGTGGTCAACGAATCCCGAACAGCATCCCAGCCACTCCATAATTGGTGCAAAGTGCGACAAAATTGACTAAACTTTTCAGTCTTCTATCGAGGTTATTCAAGTGATCAACGAGGTGAGGCTGGGCGGTTTCCAACTCCAAGTGCAAGTGCAAGTGCAAGTGCAAGTGCAAGTGCAAGTGCAAGTGCAAGTGCAAGTGCAACACTAGGTTTAATGAACGCCTGATGGCACGGAGTAGGTCACCCATTTTCAGGCTATGGTGGGATCGCGAATCACACGCTAAACCACTGCGCATAAGAAAGCCATTATGATAAGCCTGCCAAATTAGGTCCTTGGGTGCGCTTATCTGAACATCTCACTACGATTCCGCTGGGGCAGTTTCCTATGGCGAGCCCCACCTCAGAATGGAGTGCAGTACCATGAGCGACATTGAATTTTCTGTACTGAAAGCACAGCAGGAAATCCATGAATTGATCGCACAGCAACGCCCACTGGAACAGACTCTGGACGCGATAGCCGTCTGGGTCGGCAGCATGATGCCCGGCGCGTTGGTTTCCATCATGCGGTTTCATCCGGACACCAACAGTCTGAGCCTGATGCCCACCAGCCGGTTTTCTGATGATTTTTTCCGGGCCATGCAGGATATTCCAGTGGCTGAGAACATGGGCACCTGCGGCACGGCGGCCTTCACCAAAAACCTGGTTATTACTGAAAATATTCAGAAGGACCCCCGCTGGGACGGTTACCATGACATTGCCGAGGCAGAGGGAGTGATTGCCTGCTGGTCAATGCCAATTCTAACCTCGAAGAGAGAGCTCCTGGGCACCTTCGCCACCTACTACAACGCCCCGGCCACCCCGACCGCAGAAGCTCAGCACAATCTCACCCGCGGCGCTGCCCTGGTTGCCCTGGCCATTCTCCGCCACCGGGATACGGAAGACCTTCTCACCCTCTCCGAGCGGCACCAATCCCTGTTCGATAACCATCCTTATGGTGTGTACATCTTTGATCTGGGTGGCCACTTCCAGAGCTGTAACACGGCGATGGAACGCATTACCGGCTATACGGAAGATCGTTTGTATGGCCTACACTTCAATCGCTTTGTTGAACCCGAGTACCGCGCACTAACCCAGAAGGCGTTTGACAAAGCCCGAAACGGTGAGGCCATCACCTACGAAACCATGCGCACCCATGCATCCGGCCACCCCTACTTTGTGGAGGTCACCAATTTCCCGGTCACCATCCGGGGTGAGATTGTTGGCGTCTACGGTATCTGTCGGGACATTACCGATCGCAAAGATCAGGATACGGAACTGCGCCTGCTCAAGCGTGGCATTGACGCAAGTCCCAGCGGTATCGTTATGGTAGACGCACGCCACCCAGAGATGCCGATGGTCTATGCCAATCCGGCGTTTTCAGAAATAACCGGCTATGCCCACAGCGAAATCGTTGGACATCGCTGGCACGTTCTTCATGGCGAAAACACGTCACTGGAAGCCGTCGAAGCCATAGAGCGCGGCTTGCGCCATCAAACCGAGGTCAACGTCGAACTGATTAACTACCGAAAGGACGGCCTGCCTTTCTGCAACCACCTGCGGATCAGCCCGGTGTTTGATAGCGACGGCCTCTGCACCCACTTCATCAGCACTCATCAGGATATTAGCCACCAAAAAGAGCAGCAAGCTCAGATTACCTACCAGGCAACCTGTGACCTGCTAACTGGTTTACCTAACGACGCCTTGTTTAAAGCGAAACTGCGTGACGCATTGACTGCGGATGGTGGGCGTGAATCGTTGGCCGTCATGTATCTGGGCCTGGACGGGTTCAAACATATTAATGATGACCTGGGACGCCCTATGGGCGACCAGATACTCATTACCATTGCCCAGCGCCTGACAGATCTGATCGAGCCTGAGGCGACCGTTGCCCGACTGGATGGGGATGAGTTTGGCCTGTTGGTACCCGGCTACACGAACCGAAACGAGGTCATCCAGCTGGCTAAGCGTATATTGGCTAACATTGCTCAGCCGACCGACGTGGATGGCCAGATGGTTCACATCAGTGCCAGCATCGGGATTGCCTGTAACGGCACGCCTCTGGACGCCCCCTATGAACTGCTCCGGTTTGCCGGCCTTGCCCTGGAGCGGGCTAAGCGGCAGGGCAGAAACACCTGGCAATGGCACAGCGGTCATAAAGCCGAGCACCACCGGCTCAGCGTAAATACGAGGCATGACCTTCACGCCGCGCTGGGGGAAAAGCAGTTTGAAATCTATTACCAGCCCCTGGTGGACGCCGTTACCGGGCGCATGCGCAGTGTGGAAGCTTTGGTGCGTTGGCATCACCCTACCCGGGGAATGGTCTCCCCCGGTGAGTTCATTCCACTGGCCGAGCAAACCGGCCAGATCGTGCCCCTAGGTCTCTGGATTCTCGAGCAGGCCTGCGCAGAAATGGCAGACTTCAATGCCCATAGAGGGCAGGCATTGCCGGTTGCCGTCAACATATCATCACTGCAGTTTGTTCGTGACGGATTCCTTGACGACGTCCGCCGGGTGCTCAACGAAACCGGCCTACCGCCACAACTGTTAGAAATGGAAGTAACTGAAAGCGTCTTGCTGGACGGAGACAAGCCAGTGATCGAGCTGATGGAAACCCTGAAAACCTTGGGCGTGCGCATGGTCCTGGATGATTTCGGGACTGGCTATTCCAGCCTGAGTTATCTTCAGGACCTGCCCGTTCACAAAGTGAAGCTTGATCGCAGCTTTGTGGAGAAAATCACAACAAATCACAAGATGGCCGCCATCGTTGAGGCCGTGATCACCATGACTCATCACATGGATATGACCGTGGTTGGGGAAGGGATAGAAACCCGGGAGCAGCAGGAAGACCTGGCCCGCCGGCACTGCGATATCCTGCAGGGGTTTCTGTTTGCCCGGCCGATGCCTCTGGCCGAATTGAAGAAACTGCCTGATCTCTTGCCGTTGAATTCCGCGACATCGTGAAAAAACTGAGTAAACGCCTGGCCCTGGCCACATTTATACCTGCGTTACTGATTACTTTGACATTAGCGCCGCTTTTCTGGTCGAGCATTGAAAGTCGGGTGGAGAGTGCCCGTATCACAGCCCAAGCACTGCTGGAGGCCGAATATGGTGTACTCCTTCAAGACATGAAAGCGAGCCTGAATCACTCTTTGGCCATTGCAGAGTTTCCCTCTGTGGTGAAGTACCTCAGCAATGCGCAAAAAACCCATTCGGCCTATCAGGAACGCCTGCTAAAACAGAATGGGGACCAGTTGGGTGTGATGTTCAACACCCTATTGACCCACTTCGGCCGCTATACCCGCCTGGCCCTGATTGACATGAACGGCGATGAACACTTCCCTACACAGAGTCCCAAATCACCAGCAGCTGATCCGGCCCATGCAGATGCCCTGTACTTCCGGGATGCCATGACACTGAAGGCGCGCAGTCTCTATGTTTCACCTCCCTATCTTAGGCCAGGAGCTGCCGACCCGGAAACCACCACGGCGGTTGTGGACATTACCGCGCCCGTGTTCGGGCAGGACGATGAACGCCTGGGGGTAGTGCTGATCACACTGGACTGGCACAATATGGTCAGCCGTTTGTTGCACGCCGTGGGCACGTATTCGCTGGCCCAGGCACTGCTTGTTAATGCCCAGGGCACCTCGCTGTTGCCGAACAGGAGCGGCGCCATTTCATTTGGCAGTTCCCTGCCGATACAGTGGCCGGATGCCTGGCAGGCTATAAGTTCCTCCAACCGGGGCGAAGCGCTTCTCGGTGACCACCTGATTTTTTCCCGTACCCATGACATCCGCACTCACCATTTCCGCAGCCAGAGCGGGCAAGTCCTGGGGCTACCGGGCACTCAGCCATGGCGTCTCGGAATCATTGTTCCGAGGCCCGGCCTCACCTACCTACTGGCTTAAAGCCCCTGGAGCGGAGCGTTGGTGGTGCTCGTTTATGTGCTGGCGATTGCCTTTGGTATTGGCTGGGTACTGACCAATCACCACCAGCGAAACCTGAGGGCCAGTGCGCAGAAGCTGTCGCTGGAAACAATAGATGACGCCCGGAAACTCTTCGGTCTCGTCGAACACGCGCCCTGCGGATACCACTCCCTGAATGAACACGGCATGATCCTCAAGATCAACCGTACCGAACTGCAGTGGCTGGGCTACAGCGCTGACGAACTCATTGGCAAACAGCTGTATCGTAAACTGGTTATCTCAGAAACCCGAGGCGCCTTTGATGAAGCTTTCCGGCGAGTTCTGGAGGACGGCCATGAGGGCTCAGCGGAGTGTGAACTGATGTGCCGTGATCGCAGCACCCTCCGGGCAAGACTACTTTTATCAACATGGTAACCGGGTACGTTCAGCCGTCAAACGGCGATATTCTCGTCCGGGGGAAATCGATCATCGCAAAATCACCCAGAGAGGTATCTCTAGCGGGTGTTGGTCGCTCTTTTCAGATCGCCCAGTTATTTCAGGAACTGACCGTTCTAGATAACATCCTGATTGCTCATGGCTTCTCCGTAGATCGCAAATTGAACTTCCTGAAGCCCCTGCGATCCGCTGACAAGGTTGAAAAAGTCCGTGCGGTGCTGCGTGAATATGAGCTCGAGGAGTATGCGGATGACGTCGTATCGACGCTGCCACAGGGCGTCCGCAAGCTCCTTGATATCGCCATGGCCATGTTGTCGAAACCCGGTCTGATGCTGCTGGACGAGCCCACATCCGGTGTCGCCGTTGAGGACAAATTCCTCCTCATGGATACCGTCATGGCAGCAATACGAAAGAGTGACGCGGCCACCTTGTTTGTCGAACATGATATGGAAGTTGTTCTGCGCTATGCCGACCGAGTATTGGCGCTCTATTACGGCCGCGTTCTGGCCGCTGGTCCAACCCACAAAGTTCTGTCAGATCCCAAGGTACAAGAACTTGTTGTGGGCCACCACCTGGATTTGAGTGACGTAAAATACGCCACCAAGAAGGACTCCGATCGTGCTTGAACTCAAAACGTAACCACTGAAATCGCCAGCACCACCATTCTCCGTGATGTCAGCTTCTCAGTTAGCAAAGGCTCCATGGTCAGGCTAATCGGCCGCAACGGTGCCGGCAAGACGACCTCACTTCGCTCGATTATGGGTCTGCTTAAACTGAAATCTGGACAGGTCATCATAGATGGCGTCGACATGACCAAACAAAGCTCGTTCGAGCGCACCGGCATGTCGATCGGCTATATGCCGGAAGATCGTCGCCTGGTGCCGGATCTGACGGTAGAGGAAAACATTATGGCACCGGCATGGGCTTGTAAAATTAACAATGCCGGTGCCCGACTGGCCTGGATTTACGAAATGATGCCAGAAGTTGAAGTCTTTTCCGATCGCCGCGCGTTGCAATTATTCGGTGGCCAGCAAAAGCTGGTCGCCCTGGCTAGAGCCATGATAACGGGCACCCATCTGTTATTACTCGACGAGCCGTTTGAAGGCGTGGCACCCGCCCTTTCGCGACGACTGGCCAGTATATCAAGTACGCTGAAAATGAAGGCCTGGCCGTGTTATTGTCGGAATCGGACCAGTCGCATTCGGCAGATCTGATCTACAAAGCATTTTTGATCGAACGGGGCAGCGTTAAGCCATTGGCGCCATTGACCAAGGAGAGAATCATGACAGCATTTACTTTTAACACGACCAAAAGCATCATCTGCGAACCAGGATCAATCAAACGTCTCGGCGCTCTTGTGCGAGCACAGATTGGTAAGAGCGTTCTTTTGGTGACCGATGCAGGGCTGATCAAAGCGGGTTTGCTGGGCGCCGCAACAGACTCTCTGACTCAGGCTGGCGTAAGCTATCGCGTATTTGATGGCGTTGTCGCGGATCCCCCCGTTGCCGTGGTGGAGGCCGCACTTGCCCAAGCCCGAGTGGCAAACATCGACGGCGTTATCGGTTTCGGCGGCGGCTCCTCAATGGACGTCGCCAAACTGATTGCGCTATTAATTGGAGGCGGCGAAAAACTGGAAGACGTCTACGGCGTTGGACAGGCCAAAGGCCAGAGACTCCCGCTGATCCAGATCCCCACCACTGCGGGCACGGGCTCTGAGGTAACGCCCATTGCAATCATCACCGTCGGTGAAACGGAGAAAAAAGGTGTGGTGGCGCCTCAACTACTGCCAGACATTGCCCTACTGGATGCCGAGCTTACTCTTGGGCTGCCAGCGCCTGTAACGGCAGCAACGGGTATTGACGCCATGGTTCACGCCATTGAGAGCTATACCTCCGCATCCGCGAACAACAACCCCGTGTCGCGTGCTCTAGCTCGTGAAGCCCTTCGATTGCTCGGCGCTAATATAGAGACAGCGGTGAAAGAAGGCAGCAACGTTCAGGCGCGTTCAGGCATGCTTCTGGGTGCCATGTTAGCCGGACAAGCCTTTGCCAACTCGCCGGTGGCAGCAGTGCACGCTTTGGCATACCCCATTGGTGGCATTTTTCATGTACCGCACGGGCTTTCCAACGCCTTAGTATTACCCCATGTCATGCGTTTTAACGCCAGCGTGTGCGCCGATGCCTATGCCACCCTCGCTCCAGATGTTTTTCCGGACTTGGCCTCCGTTCAGAAAGAGCAGCGGGTCGACGAGCTCATCAATCGCCTTGAAGCGCTGAGTGCAGACCTGGGGCTTGAGCAGACCTTGCGTGAAGTCGGTATCGGTGAGTCCGATCTGTCAGTCATGGCAGTCGATGCCATGAAACAATCCCGCCTACTGGTAAACAATCCAAGAGAAGTATCGGAAGCCGACGCACTGGCTATCTACAAAGCCGCATTCTGAAACAGCCGCCCGACACCCGGGCGGCTAACCGTTGCCACTTCTAAGGGCGCCAAAATGTTTCTCGGCGGACAGCCGCATGCACAGAGTCGAATTCAACCTAATCCTCCAAACCAGACACCGTGTCGTAAGCACTCGTAGCATCCAGCAGGTTATTGACGTCGCCTATCTGACGCCCGCCAGTCGCTCACGATTACGCTCGACAATTTCCGCAAGGTAATCGGCCACGACTCTAATGCGCAACGAAGCGGATAAATCGCTGTGCAACGCCAGCCAGATTGGCTGATCCAACCCCAACTCAAGCGGCATTTCCCGCAAACCCGCCTCGCGCGCCAGAAAGTGTGGCAAAATTGCCAGACCTAATCCGGCGGTCGCGGAGCTTAGCTGCGCAGACAATGTTGTGGTAGTAACCGCAGGCATATGGCCACGTAAGGTGCGTTCAATCCATTGAGCTGCGGGCAGGCCACCCTGACGTTCCGACCACCCAATGAACCGATCACCATCGAAACGGCCCGCATCGGGACCGGTATCGCGCGCAGCCATATACTCCGGCGATCCGTAAAGACCAAAACCTAAGGTGCCAACACGGCGAACGCAGACGTTGCCGCGCTCAGGGCGCACCATGCGCAACGCCAGATCCGCGTCGCGACCGTGCAGATTGATGGTACTCACGTCCGTCAAAATCTCGATGCTTAAACCGGGATGTCGCGCAAGCAGTGGGGCAAGGCCCGGGATAATGATCGAATTGGCAAGATTCTCAGCCGTCGCTAACCGAACATGTCCAACGGCCTCCGTTTCCGTCGCCGCCTGAGCGCGAAATGCTCCCATGGCCTGCTCCAGAGCTTCGGCTCTGGGCAGCAGGGTCGCGCCCTGATCGGTCAGGCGATAGCCGGACTGATGCCGCACAAAGAGCGGCACGCCAAGACGACTTTCCAGCCGCGCGATTCGCCGCGAAACAGTCGCGATACCGGCGCCGAGCGACTTAGCGGCAAAAGTCAGGGTTCCAGTGCGTGCAACCGCAAGAAACGCAGGTGCATCATCCCAGTTGAGGCGTTCGGTCATGGACTTTCCAAAAATGAAAATTAGATTTCCGATATAGACTGTAGATTAACCGATATCGGAAAGCCATGATGACGCAGAATCCAACAAAGGAGCATCATCATGCAACGCAGATCTCTCACCCCCGATTTCAACGTTTCCGCCCTCGGCCTCGGCTGTATGGGCATGAGTGAATTTTACGGCCCACGGGACGATGTGCAATCGATGCAGGTGCTGCGCCGCGCCGCCGACCTGGGCGTGACCTTTTTCGACACCGCCGACATGTACGGCCCGCATCATAATGAAGAATTGTTAGGACGTTTTCTGCGGGAACGGAAGCCGCAAGTCGAAATCGCCACAAAGTTCGGAATCGTACGCAAGCCCGGTGAGTATGCCCGCACAATTGACAACAGCGCTGAATATGCCAGGGCAGCTTGCGAAGCTTCACTGCGCCGTCTCGGGGTCGAGCGGATTGATCTTTACTACGTTCACCGAATCGACCGCAGCCGCCCCATTGAGGAAGTTATGGAGGCGCTTTCCAGCCTGGTCCGCGCCGGCAAGATCGGCCATATTGGCCTAAGCGAGGTTAGCGCGGCCACGCTGCGCCGCGCCCATGCCGTTCATCCGGTTGCTGCGGTGCAGACCGAATACTCGCTCTGGTCCCGGGATGTGGAGACGGACATTCTGCCCACCTGCCGTGAACTCGGTATTGGGTTCGTGCCTTATTCGCCCCTTGGCAGGGGGTTTCTTACCGGCACATTCGATGGTCAGAGTAACTTTGCCGACGGCGACTTTCGTGCAAACCTGCCGCGTTTTTCGGCGGAAAACATCGACGCTAACCGCCGCATTGTCGACGTCGTGCGCTCGCTGGCGTTAACCAAAGGCTGCACGTCAGCGCAGATTGCACTCTCCTGGCTATTGTCGAAGGGCGACCATATCGTACCGATTCCCGGTACCAAACGACTGAAATACCTCGAAGAAAACGTTTCAGCCATCGATGTAGTGCTGTCACCAGACGAGATTACAGCACTGGAAGCCGGGGTATCGGAACTGAATGTGGCCGGAGGGCGCTATACCGATGAAGGCATGAAGGGGCTGGATGCATGAGCCCCTGTGTGCCAACCTAAGCCTGAACCAACTGATTTTGAGTTAACATCGAAGTCAGGGTGCTTTAGGAGACCGTTATGCCAGACCCGATGACACACATTCTACCCAAGGTCGCAGTAGGAATGACGGTCACCCGACACCCCCTGCACAGATCCGTATGTGCGTTACTAACGCATACGGCTCCTATCTTGAGTGCATACCGTCAAATCGTTTGTTTGGCCAAGGACACACAACTCTGGGTTGTGGCAGCGCGTCTCGCAAGAACTGACCGAAGCGCGCTAACACGAGACGGTAGCGCTGGCTGCGACGCCGTAACGCCTTCATCCAGAGCTTTCCAGGTTCCGTGTGAAAGCGGCTCACCCTGATGACGTTGCCTGGAACGGCAAAGTAGTTCAGGTGACCCCGCATCACCGCAGCCAACCAGCGTTTCTGCTCGCCAACCGGCCGATGCCTGTTTCGGTATAACCCGTCCTTGACGCTATGCTGCGTTCGTCGCGTGCGGCTCACAGATGTTTGCCGCAGCAACATGAACGTCCGTCTATCACGTAGGACAGCGCAGCTGTGCGTGACCCCCAGAAAATCGAACGACTCAGGCTTTGGTAGCCCTGCTGTCGCACAGTCTTTCCGGGCAAAGCGCTCAAAGCGGATGAGCTTCGTCTTGTCCTCGTTGAGCGACAGTCCAAAGCAATCCAGCCTCTGGTGCAGCTGACTCAGGAACGCCTCCGCATCGTCTTTTCTCTGAAAGCCCAGTACCGTGTCATCCGCGTACCTCACGACGATAACATCGCCCGAGGTCTGCCGCTTACGCCACTGGTTGATCCAGAGATCCATACAATAGTGAAGATAGATGTTCGCCAACAACGGCGAAATCACGGCGCCCTGAGGCGCTCCGCGAGCTGAGCGCACGTGTCTGCCGTTCTCGTCGTAATGGCCTACCTTCATCCATTGTGTCAGTAGGCGAATCAGACGCTTGCCCTTGATCCGGTGCTGGATAAACGTGATCAGCCAATCCTGTTCGACCCGGTCGAAGAACGTCCGGATATCCAGATCCAGCACCCAGTTCACTTTTCGTCTCGTGATCCCCACGTAGAGCGCATCCAGCGCATCGTGCGGCCCCTGCCGGGGGAACGTCGACCTAGAGCGGGCTTTAAAAAATGTGTCGCAGTTCGACTAAGGGCAAGTGGTTTGATTTAAGGGTGCTTACGGAGAAGGCTGGCTTTAAATCAGATTATAGAGAAACACGATCATAATACCCGCCGGCGTTATAAACTTCAGTATCACCATGAAAGCTTTGTAGGCACCGCCTTTCAGGCCGATATCTTCAGCCAGCCCCTCGCGACGAATGGCCCACCCTGCAAACAGGGCAATAGCGAGCCCGCCCAACGGCATCATAACGTTCGAGACCAGAAAATCGAGCAGGTCGAATACCGTTTTGCCTTCGAAGAAGCCGATAAAGCCCAGTGGGTGCACATCGCCCCACAGGTTGAAGGACAACACGGTACCGATACCCATAAACCAGGCAGCAAAGCCGCCGGCCAGTGCGCTTTTAACCCGATTTACGCCCTTATGTTCCTCAAGCCATTCGACGACGGGCTCCAGCATGGAGATGGCGGACGTTATGGCCGCCACCAGCAGCAATGCAAAGAACAGAGCACCAAACACGATCCCGCCGCCCATCTGGCCGAAAGCCAGTGGCAGAGTCACAAAAATCAAACCCGGCCCGGCGCCGGCTTCCAGCCCATTGGCAAAAACCAGCGGGAAGATTGCAAGCCCGGCAAGCAAAGCCACGCTGGTATCCAGCACCGCAATGGTCATGGCGGTTTTGGCAATATTGATGTTTTTTGGCAGGTACGAACCGTAGGCCATCAGCACACCTATACCGATACTGAGCGTAAAGGCAGCGTGACCCAGGGCGATTAAAACACCTTCCGTTGTCAGACGGCTGAAATCCGGCGAGAACATGAAACTGACAGCACGGCCAAAGCTGCCGCTGTTCATAGCGTAAAACACCATCACGATAAGCAGCAAAAACAGCATTGGCATCAGCAGGGCGACCGCTTTTTCAAGGCCTGAGCGTATGCCCCGCCCAACGATAAACACCACAATCGCCATAAAAACCGTGTGCCAGAGCAACAGTTCCCAAGGGTTCGCCAACAGGTCATTGAACTGCCCGCCTATGGCTTCTACATCCGCGCCAACGAACAGGCCGAGCGCCGCTTTACCGATGTAAACCAGCGACCAACCACCGATCACCGCATAGAAAGAAAGCACCAGGAAGGACGCAATCACGCCGTTCCAGCCAATGATGCGCCAGCCTTTGGATGTGCCCTCGGTTTTTGTAAGAGTGCGCATGGTTGCAACAGGGCTTTGACCACCCCGGCGGCCAATCATGATCTCTGCGATAAGAACCGGCACACCAATAAGAAAAATACAGGCGAGATAAACCAGTACAAAGGCACCACCACCGTTTTCGCCGGTGATGTATGGAAACTTCCAGATATTGCCAAGCCCAACGGCCGAGCCGGCTGCGGCCAGAACAAAAGCCATTCGGGAGGTCCAGAGACTACTGGCCTGCCGATGAGGGTGAACTGTTTCACTCATTGCGTTCTCCGCATAATTGTTTTTGTCGGATCGTCATCATTTAAAGCCTCTGTGAAAGAGGCTCTGATTATTTGTTGTTATTGGGTTAACGGATTACTGCATAACTCTGCGGATCGCGCTGGCAACTTTTGGCAGTACCCTGTCATTCAGGCCTGCTACGTTCACCCGGCTGCTTTCCAGCATGTAGATGCCGTGCTGTTCCCGTAACTGGCGAACCTGTTCCGGTGTTATGCCCAGAAACGAGAACATCCCACGCTGCCGGGCAATAAAGCCGAAGTCACCCGCCGGGGCCAGTGCATCCGCAAAAGCGCGCCGCAGGCCAAGGATGCGGTCACACATACCGCTTAGTTCGCTCTGCCATCCGGCGCGCAAAGCGTCATCACCCAGAATGGTTTCAACGATGGCGGCTCCATGGGCCGGAGGCATGGAATAATGGGACCGTACAATGCTCAACAGCTGGCTGGTGGCCGCCGTGTTAATTAGACTGGTTGCAGAGATCAGCATCAGAGCACCAGTGCGTTCCCGATACAAGCCGAAGTTCTTGGAACAGGAAGCAGCAATCACCATTTCCGGTACCTGGCCCGCCAGATAACGTACGCCGGCTGCGTCTTCCTCAAGCCCTTCGCCCAGTCCCTGGTAGGCCATATCCACAAAGGGCAGCAACCCTTTGCGCTGGATCAGTTGGGTAACGGCCTTCCATTGCTCAAACGTCAGGTCGGCACCGGAGGGGTTGTGACAGCAGCCGTGAAGCAACACAACATCTCCTACTTTAGCACCTTCCAGCGTTTTGAGCATGGCGGCGAAATCTACCGTTAATGTCTCACGATTGAGATAGGGATATTCGCGGATTTTCAGGCGGGCACCGCCCAGCAACGGCATGTGGTTTGCCCAGGTGGGCGTGCTGACCCACACCGTTGTATCCGGCTGACACAGCCGGAAAAACTCCGCTGCCATGCGTAGAGCACCGCAACCGCCCGGCGTCTGAATCACCGAGGTACAGCCATCGCGGATCAGGCTGTTACCGTTCCCCAGGATGAGGCGTGCCATGGCCTGGTTGAAACCAGCGGCTCCGGCCGGTCCGACATAGCTTTTGGTCGTTTCTCCCTCAAGCAGGCGCCGCTCGGCTTCGTGTACCGACCTCATGATGGGCGTCTTGCCTGTGTCATCTTTGTAAACTCCGACACCCAGATCGACCTTGTCGGGCCGGGTATCGTCACGAAACATCTGCATCAGTTGCAGGATCGGATCCTGAGGTGACTGCTTCAGCGACTCAAACATGATCTGCCTCCTTGTTGTCAGCCCGACTGGTTCGAATCAGTGTCGGGCGGCCTGTGTCGAGGGCTTTGATCAGCTGTGACTGTTTTTCCTGCACAGCTTCTGCGGCCTGCTCGCGCACCGGGCCATAGCCTCGTACTTCACTGGCCAATTCTGCCAGCTGAAGGAAAGTGTCGTAGTTGCTGGCCTCCAGCTCACTGACAATCCGCTCCACAAGCTGTTGGTAATCTTTCAGCTGTGCCCGATCCATCTTGCGGTCGGCGGAATAGCTGAACGGATCGATGGTCGTGCCGCGCAGCACCCGGAACTTCGCCAGCAGCTTGAACGCCTGGAACATCCAGGGGCCAAACTGACGTTTCTTCGGCCTACCCTGGGCATCTGTGCCGCGGTTCATAATCGGCGGAGCGAGGTGGAAGTGAACTTTAAAGTCACCCTCGAAGGTGTTGTTCACCTCCTTCATGAAGTCGGTTTCCGCAAACAAACGGGCCACTTCGTATTCATCCTTGAAAGCCATAAACCGGTACAACTGCTGGGCTACGGCACGGGTCAGCAACTGGTTAGTCTCGCCCAGAGTTTCCTCGGCTTTACGTACCTGCTGTACCAAATCCGTATAACGATCGGCCCAGCGCCGGTTCTGATAGTTCACCAGATGCGTGTGGCGAATGTTGGTCAGCTCATCCAGTCCCTGCTCCGGTTTTACTTCCTCCACCCGTGACTCGCCGGTGTTCAGCAGATCGGTGATAACCTTCACGTCCATCGCGGCCACGCGACCCCAGCCAAAGGCTTCCTTGTTGCGCTCAACCGCCACGCTATTCAGCTCGATGGCTTTCATCAGCGCGGCTTGTGACAGCGGCAACAAACCGCGCTGCCAGGCGAAGCCCAGCATCATCACGTTGGAAAACACCGTGTCGCCCAGCAGTTTCTCAGCAATACCATTGGCATCCAGCTGTGCGAAATTATCATCGCCTACTGCGTTACGAATCAGTTCAAGGCGCTTTTCTGCCTGCATGTCTGCATCCCGGAACAGCACATAGTCCGCTGTCGGCAGCTCGGCCTCGTTGGCCACCACACGGGTGTGATTAGACCGCAGAACGCTCAGCGCTTTCTGGGAGGACGCAACAACCAGATCACAGGCAATCACGGCATCGGCCTGGCCGTTACTGATACGCACCTGATGCAGTTTGTCCGGAGACGGCGCCATGCGAACATAACTCAATACCGTGCCACCCTTCTGCGCGAAGCCGGTGAAGTCCAGCACCGATGTACCCCGGCCTTCAAGATGAGCGGCCATGGTGATGAGCTGGCCCACGGTCACAACGCCCGTGCCACCCACACCACCCACCAACAAATCGTACGAGCCCGCAAGCTCCGGCAGAACCGGCTCCGGAATGTCCGTCAGTTTGCCGCTAAGCACAGAGCCGGTGTCCATACTGCGGGATTTGCGCAGCTGGCCGCCCTCGATGGTCACAAAGCTTGGGCAAAAACCATTCACGCAGGAGAAATCCTTGTTACAGGAGGACTGGTCAATCTTGCGCTTACGGCCCAGTTCGGTCTGGCGCGGCACCACGGAAAGACAATTCGACTGCACCGAACAGTCGCCACAGCCTTCACACACGTGATGGTTGATAAACGCCCGCTTTGCGGGATCCGGGTACAGGTTGCGTTTGCGCCGGCGGCGCTTCTCAGCCGCACAGGTCTGATCGTAAATCAGGATGGTACAGCCTGGAATATCCCGCAGCTCTCTCTGTACCTTGTCCAGCTCTGTACGGTCGTGAAAGGTTACATCGCTCGGGAACAGCTGCTTGTGACCATCGTACTTTTCCGGCTCATCACTAAGCACCACAACCCGGCGCACGCCCTCGGCGGTGACCTGTTGCGCAATCATCGGTACGCTAATCTGACCGTCCACGGGCTGGCCACCGGTCATGGCCACCGCGTCGTTAAACAGAATCTTGTAGGTAATGTTGATGCCGGCCGCTACGGCCTGGCGAATGGCCATGGACCCGGAATGGAAATACGTGCCCTCACCCAGGTTCTGAAATATGTGGGGATTACCGATATAACGGCTCTTGCCAACCCAGTTGACCCCTTCGCCGCCCATCTGAATCAGCGATTCCGTGTCACGACCCATCCAGGACGCCATAAAGTGACAGCCAATCCCTGCAAGCGCTTTGCTGCCTTCCGGCACTTTGGTAGACGTGTTGTGGGGGCAACCCGAGCAGAAATACGGTAAGCGCTTTACGCCACCCGGATCCTGAGCGTTGCTCATGCTGTTTATAGCTACCAGGCGCTCGCTGTAATCCGTGGCGAAGAACCGGCCAAGGCGGGCTGCCAGAAAACCGGCTACTAATTTGGGGCTTAACTCACCGACATAGGGAATCAGGGGGCGCCCCAGCTCATCCTGCTTACCGGTAATCAGCACCTCGCCGGGGCGATCCGGTTCCGACATAGCCTCCTTGATCTGACTCTCAATAATGCCCCGCTTTTCCTCAACAACCAGCACTTCTTCCTTGCTGTGCACAAAGTTGAGAATACCGCGCCGCTCGATCGGCCACACCAGACCCACTTTGTAGATATCCAGCCCCATTTCACGGGCCCGGTCTTCATCGATGCCCAGCAGATCCAGCGCTTCCAGCAGATCCAGGTGGCCTTTGCCGGTGGTAACAATACCAAAGCGCGCCTGAGCGTTATCAAACAAGCAACGGTCAATGGGGTTGGCCCGGGCAAACGCCTGCACAGCCGCTAACTTGTGCTCAATGCGGGTTTCCAGTTGGGGCCCCGGCAGATCCGGCCAGCGGTAATGCAGGCCGGTTTCAGGCGGGGTGAAATCATCCGGGGTTACAAACTCCGGCAACGGCGGCAGCTCTACCGACGCAGCGCTTTCCACGGTTTCTGAAACCGCCTTGAAGCCCACCCAACAGCCGCTGTAACGCGACAACGCAATGCCCCAAAGCCCAAACTCCAGATACTCGGCAATGTTGGCCGGGTTGATCGTGGGCATGAAAAAACTCATGAACGCTACATCAGACTGATGCGGCATGGAGGACGACACACAACCGTGATCATCGCCTGCAATCACCAGCACGCCGCCGTGGGGGGAGCTGCCGTAAGTGGTACCATGCTTTAACGCATCCCCGGCGCGGTCAACTCCCGGCCCTTTGCCGTACCAGATCCCGAACACGCCATCTACCGTGCGGTCATCATCGGTCTCTACCTGCTGGGTCCCCAGCATAATGGTCGCCGCAAGGTCCTCATTAATGGCAGGTACGAAATCGATGCGATTTTCATCAAGATGTTTTTGAGCTTGCCAAAGGGCCATATCGTAAGCACCCAAAGGCGAGCCCCGGTAGCCACTTACCATGCCGGCCGTATTGAACCCCAGCTTGCGATCCAGCGCGGCCTGCATCAGAGGGATGCGAACCAGCGCCTGGGTCCCGGTCAGGAATACCCGGCCAGAGTCGCGCAGGTAGCGGTCTTCAAGCGTGTAGTTATCCAGCTGCGGGCTGCCAGTCTCGGCGTTGCGGTCTTGAGCGATATAAGGTTGAGAGATGTCAGTGGACATGGCGCTCTCCTCTTGTTGATTTTATGATCAGAATTCTAGAGGGAAGTTCGCAAAAGGTGCTTGCGTATTGGGCAGGAATTATCTTGGTTTGCGGAATATTCTTTGATAAAAGACAATAGAATCGAAGATTCTTCGATAAAAACCAGGTGTTACTAAATGAAACAGGTGAAACTGGACAAACTTGACCAGCGCATCCTTGTGATACTGCAACAGGATGGCCGAATCAGTAACCAGCAACTGGCGGAACAGATCGGACTATCGCCGGCAGCCTGCTGGCGGCGGGTACGATCGCTTGAGGAAACAGGCATCATAACGGGATACAGCGCGCAGCTCGCCCCGGAGCGCATCGGCCAGGGGTTGTGTGTTCTGGTCAACCTGTCACTTCAACGACACACCATAGACAGCACGGCGGAGATCGAGCAGCAGGTGAGCAGCTATCCGGAAGTGCTTCAGTGTTTCGCGGTTACCGGTAATGCGGATTTTGTGTTGCGGGTGATCGTGCCGGATATGGCCAGCTATGACCGCTTCCTGAACGAAAAAATATTCACCTTGCAGGGTATTGCGCAAGTTAACTCCAACTTCGCACTGCGTGAGATCAAAAATACCCAGACGATACCGGTAGGGGGTGCCTAAGAAATATGAGCTCAACCTGGGGGCTAGTGTTAATAAGGCGAGCACTGCACAGTTGCGATTGCCATTTCCGCGCAGAGAATTCGGTCTGCATTGTTAGTCGCGTTATATTTTGAGCATAATCCCTTAGCCCTTTCTTGCGACGGCTTGGTACAGAACCCTTTCACCAGTAGTTACAAACTTTATCATCACATTACCGGTTGTCCCTTAAATACCACTCTATTGTAATCACGGGCGTTGATCACAATAGAGCGTAATAACCACGGATAACAGTAATGCCCAAGTCTCAGGAAACCTCAGACTAAACTTTTATTTGAGCAGCGAGGGCACCCAGGTGGAAAGTGCCGGAAATGTCACCAGCAGCAGAATCACCGCAGCGAAGGCAAAGTAAAACGGTAGTGAGGCTATGATCGCCCTTTCAAATGGCACGTCGGCAATTCGGGCCGCCGTCATTAACGTCATCCCCACGGGTGGCGTAACGTTGGCGATATTGAGCACCACGATCATCAGAATCGCAAAGTGCAGCGGATCCACACCCAGCTGAATCATTGCTGGCACCAGCACCGGCGCCACAACGACAAGCGCCGGCAGCACATCCATCACGGTACCAACCAGCAGCAGCAGCAGGCACACCAGAAGTAACTGGATGAACATCGAATCACTGAAGCCGATGATGAGTCCCGCCGCGTCTTGGGCTATGCCCGAGCGGGTTACAAACCAGCCAAGCACTGCCGAGGTCGCCAGTAGGAAGAACACCACGCCCGAGAAGCGCACGGTCACTATCAGTGCATCCCAGATTTTCTTCCAGGTGAGGTTGCGGTAAAACACCACGCCAATAACGATGGCATAAACAGCGGCAAAGCCCGAGGCCTCGGTGATAGTGGTCAGCCCAGACAGAATCCCGCCAAGAATGATCACAGGCACGAACATAGCCGGCAAGGCCACCAGAAAAGCCAGCCCTGCCGCCTTGAGCGGCGTAGGCGCCTGTTTGGGGTAGCCGCGTTTCCACGCCAGAAAAAAGCTCACCGCAAGCAGCGCTAAAGCCATTAGAAGACCGGGAATGATGCCGCCGGCAAATAGGTCAATGACGGAGATATCGCGCAGCAGTGTGGCATAGATCACCATCACGATACTGGGAGGAATAATCGGCCCGATAATCGAGGAGCAAGCAGTGATCGCCGCCGCATATTCGGCGTCATAACCCTGCCTTTTCATCTCGGGGATCATTATCTTACCAATCGCCACGGTATCAGTGATCGCCGCCCCGGTTAGTCCTGCGAAGAATACCGACACCGAAATATTGACGTGCGACAGCGCTCCGCGCACCCGGCCAAAAAGCGCATTGTTGAAATCAATCAACTTCTGGGTCAAGCCACCCTGATTCATCAACTCAGCGGTAAAGATGAAATAAGGCACCGCGATGAGCATAAAACCCGAGACACCGGCAAACATGCGGTCAGCAATGATGCTGAGCATCTGTTCTCCACCCATGGAAAAACCGCCGGCCAAACCGGAGAGAGCCATCACCACGGCCACTGGCATACCGATAAGCAAAAGCACCACAAACGCAACAATAGCGAATATCATGAGCGAGTCTCCGTATCTTGGGTTCCGATAAGCTCATCCATCAGCGCGTCGTCATCAATGAAATGCTCGAGTAGAGCAAAGCCCTGTGTCACGTGCAGCAAAATGATGGCGCCACTGATCGGCACCACGACGGTGGTAAACTTGGCAGAGATCTGTATTTGGTCAGAGACCATGTAAACTTGGTTTGCGGTCACAAAGTAAGTCCAGCCATACCAGAGCAGTAGCGCCCCAAACAGTGCGATAGTGATCAGACAAAGCGCAGCCGCAAGAGTCAGCAGCGCCCTAGGCAGGCTGCGAACCAATAATGTCATGGCCACATGCTCGCCGTAGCGCAATGAGATGGTCATGGAAAGAAAGCCAATCCAGGGTAGAAAAAGTCTCGCTAATGAATAGGTCCAGCTCAGGCTGCTGCCAGTGGCTAGCTTGTAGATAAAAGCCGTGAAAGAGATGCCCAACATGATAAGCACGCAGGCTACACAGGCTATAATCGCGGCCTGATTAACCCAATCACTCAGCTGCCGAAGAGGCTGAAGGAGTTTCATTAATGCACCTTAAAAGCAACATCGGCCGACCCGAAACTCTTGGGCGGCCGATGGATGAGCAAGCAATATCAGTCGTCACTGGCCAAGCTTATTGCCCAGTATTACTGACCCGTTTTTACTGAACCATAGTTGTCCATGTCAGACGACTTCACTTCTTCACCGACACGCTTCACCTCTGCCAGAAAATCATCAACCTTTTTAGCGTCGATGCCAAAATCGTTGACGATCCAATTCTTCCAGGCCGGACGGGCAACATCAGCCATACGCTCACGTTCCTCAGTAGGCATGATGTAACAATCCTTAAACGTCCTGCAGGACTCCTGCCAGCCTGCTGTTGCCAAAGCTGCGGACATGCCATGCCCAATCGCGATGGCTTCGCGCGCCGAGGTAACAATCGCTTCCTTCTGCTCCTCCGTCAGCCCCTGGTACCAGTCCTCACTAATCAGCCAAGCAGCACTGTTGTAGACGTGGCCAGTCAGAGTGGTGTAATCGGTCACCTCGTGGAAGTTATAGGTCGTGTTGAGCACCGGCGCGTTGAACTGACCATCAGCCAGACCGGTTTCAAGTGCGGTGATCACTTCGCCCCAAGGCAACGGCGTGGCAGACGCACCCAACGACTTTATGATCGCAACATGCCCGGGGTTCTCCTCGGTGCGGATATTAAGCCCTTTAAGGTCTTCCACCGTCTTAACGAGACGTTCGTTGTTGGTAAACGCCACAAAACCGCCGCCGTCATCAAAGGTGCCCAGATAACGCATATTGGTTTCTTCAACAGTGTTGGACATCAAGTCCGCAAACCAGTCACCGTCAAGAAAAGCCCAGGCCTGACGCCAGTTATCAAACACGAAGGGAGCTGTCATTAGCTGATAATCACTAAAATAAGACGACATAGCACCGGTAGTAATAATGGTTGACTGCAGGGTGCGCCCGCCTTGAACTTCCTTAGCGGTGTCAACCTCCGAGCCCAGCTGGCTATTACCGAAGACCCTAACGGTTATCTCACCGTCGGTGCGCGTCTCGACCAGGTCTTTGAAGCGCATCAACGCGGGGTAGACGGAGTTGTTGCTCATGTTTTCGGGCAAAATAGTGGCAATCGCCATTTCTTTAGCCTGAGCTTGTACGGCAGCCATAGCCAGTGGCAAAGCGGCGATCACGGCAATACGTGAAAACATTTTTAATTTCATATGCGCAAAATCTCTAGTTAATGTTTTTGTGCTTATTATTCAACGCCAGCACAGCTGGTCGTTAAAGCCGTAAACCCATACACTTTTCTTTGACTCAGGTGATTCAAACTTATCAAAACTTTTAAACAGCTTGAAATCCGCATTGTCTATATTAAATACTGATAATTTCAATAGAGCCTTATTCTATCCCGAAGACATTTTCTTCGAGAATCTAAAATAAGTATTATCCACCAAATGTATGGCACTGAATATCGGGAGTCAAACGATATAAAATAATATCAGATATAAGTGCAGCTAATAAATTGGGAGCGGTAATTTTGGTCACGGTCTGAATAACTCCCAATTTTCCGCCGTTTTGGTAGAATTCAGACCTACTGACCCTACACCGGCCTGTATTTTACACATCAAAGATTGCTGAACGCGGCCCGCTAGCCAATCCACGCCAAAACGACTTCCCAACGAGTCTTGCACTTTTTAGTGTGGCACTCGCGGCACCGGATTCTGGCACAACACCCATATAATCCGTGAATATTACAGCGCAACAACAGAATCTCGTGGGCAGGTAAACCAAAGGGGGAAATTAGATGGAAAACGAAGCATTGTCTCGTTTGTGGTTAAGTTCTGTTTATCAAATATCTTAAAAAACCCACTGAGATAAGATCTTTATACGGTTTCATCGCTCTCAATAGCATGAACACTTACAGAGATATTAAAATCTACAATCTCTTCAATAAACTTCGTCTCGATAATTGATAAAGCTCGGTGTTTATGCCAAAAAATATGGACAGGTATGTCAGCAACGCCTTCTTTTGGCGGCAAACGCCTAAGCTTCGACTCTAGGTAGGTCGAAGCAATAAATTGATCAGGCAAAGCACCTATGCCATATCCGGTGTAAATCAAACGCACTGCCTCATCTAAATTATTGGTGTAGGCGCTAATACGACCTGTTAAACCATGGGTTTCTTTGAATACGGTAATTGGGAAGAGGACCTCGCCAACATCTTCACTGCTGAAAGCTACAAAATCTTCTTTTAATAAACTGTCAAAACTTACATTTTTTGCTGCAAACAAGGGATGATGGTATCCACAATATAGATAATAACGTTGCTTAAATAACAACTTTTGATTAAGAATTTCTGGAGTATGCCTAGCTAAACAAATACCAACAGCAGGATTCTTTTGTTCGATATCATTTAAAATATCCTTGCTTGATTTCACCGTCAAATCTAAAGTAATGTTTGGATATTTTTTTTTGAAATATACTAAAAAATCATTATATTTTTGATTGTGAATTCGGCTAGCTACCAGGAGCTTAATCTCGCCTTCTAAGAGATGAGAGTTAAAACCTTTCATGGCTTCAATGGAGGTGATTTCTGTAAATATCGTTTTAGCAACTTGCAAACAGTAATGGCCCAGAGGCGTGAGCTTTAAAGGCTTTGTGTTACGTATGACAAGCTGACTTCCGATTTGCTCTTCAAGCTTTTTAAGGTTTTGACTAACAGCCGACTGGGTGATTTTTAAACGGTTAGCGGCAACACTAATACTTCCCTCTTCATATATAACAATTAGTACATGAAGTAATGTCCAATTCAAACTATCTGCCAATTTTTTTTGTATCATAATAATTTTAGCATTTATACTCTAAATATATTGATAACCAAAAATGCAAAAACTCACCAGAATTCGCTACCGCTTAATATTGATGTGACCTGATCCTGCAGGGGCTCAATGTGCTTTCCGTCACTGCTTTTAAAGAGATGCTAACCGAAAGTTTATCACTCAAAAGCGGTAAGTTCGATTCTACAGGGCGAAAATTTTATCGGTTTTCAAGTTTGCCGTCCAATTATATGAAAAATAAGAACACTACAAGAGCTTTCCTCACCCTTTTTGGCCGGTTTCGGGAGCACTGAAGCAGCTTTTTGCTGCTCGCCAGTACGACACTAGCCAGACCAAACATGCGGAGCGCCGTTTTTTCTCAGTGGCGCACTGTGTTTTGCCAGAATTCGTTCTCTGCACGGCAACTCCCGTGCGAGAAAGTTGCAAAAATGGCTAGTTCGCTTGAAACTCAGGCGCTACGGATTTAAGCAATATTTCCTTGACTGCTAATCCAAACCTGGGAGTAGAGTGCCTGCATAATCTTCTATCTATTATACAGCTTAAAGTTTACAAATTCGCTCATACCATAAGGTCCAAGCTCCCGGCCAAAACCGGATTGTTTAACACCACCAAAGGGTAGCTCTGCCGCCGTTCCTGGCGCTTGGTTGAATGATACCATTCCGACCTCTAACCTCTCGGCAATACGTTGCCCGCCTTCTATATCGTGTGTATGAATGCATGCGCCTAAACCAAATGGCGTGTCATTAGCGAGCCTGACAGCATCTTCGACATCGTTCGCTTTATAAACTACGGCTATTGGTCCAAACAATTCATCATGGTAGGCTCTCATATCTGGTGTAATATCGGCCAACAAAGCAGGTTTAAACCAAGCTCCAGACTTTGATATTTTTCCGCCAGACACTAATACAGTTGCACCCTGATCGATCGCATCATCATATTGCGCTTGAATCGTTTTCAACGCTTGACTGGAGGACAATGGACCTAAAAATGTATCTTTATTTAGTGGATCAGTTGGCTCTAATAACTTAACTTTATGAGTCAGTTTTTCTACAAACTCATCATAAATATCTGCGTGCAGAATTATACGTTTGGCCGCATTACAAGCTTGCCCCGCATTGCCGAATCTACCGATAAATGCGCATTCTACTGATCGGTCGACATCCGCATCTGCTAATACAATAAATGCATCCGAGCCCCCTAGCTCGAGCACGACTTTTGTCAGCGAAGCACCCGCCACCTGCGCTACGGCAGCACCTGCTCGCTCTGACCCTGTCAAAGACACACCTTGAATGCGCTTATCACTAATGATTGTTTTAACTTGTTCATTTGTCGCAAAAATATTGTTGTACACGCCTTTAGGCAAGCCTGCTTGCGCCAATATAGACATAATCGCTGTCGCAGATTTTGGGCATGAAGGCGCATGTTTCAGTACAACCGCATTACCTAACATCAAATTTGGTGCAATAAAGCGTGCCACCTGGTAGTGAGGATAGTTCCACGGCATAATGCCCAACAGAACGCCAATGGATTCTTTTTTTACCACAGCATTTTTAGCGCCGGGTAATTCCGACGTTTTTAAAAATTGCTCACCAAACTTGGCATAATAGCGGAAAATCTGACTAACTAACGCAATCTCCCCTTCCCCTTGCGTAACAGGCTTACCCATCTCGCACGCCATGATTTTTGCTAAATCTTCGCATTGCTCCTCATACAAGTCAGCAATAGTATTTAATATCACTGACCGCTTATCAACATCACTTTTGCGCCATGCTTGATAAGCATTGTGCGATTCCGCAATGACATCTTGAATCTCCTGATTGGAATGGCTTTGATACTTCTCTTCTATCTCGCCGTTAGCAGGATTCGTTACTTGATAGCTTGTCATGATGTTTCCTTTTTATAAGTGACTGATAGCGCCATAATCTTATGGCACTAACTTGCCAGGATCGGTAATCACATGTAGTAATACGCTCCTTCGCTCTTTTGTGACAACTTGCATCGCTTCGGCCACACTCATCTTGATATCTTTATCATTATCAACTCGTATGCCATGTGCACCAAAAGCATGGGCTAACGCGGCGAAATCAGGATTGTGTAGCTGCGTACCAGACACCCGATCAGGATAATTTGCTTCTTGGTGTTGACGTATAGTGCCGAACTGTTGATTGTCCATTAAAATTATTAGAACAGGCGCCTGATAACGGATTGATGTGGATAACTCCGCTTCATTCATCATAAATTCGCCATCGCCAGTGACGACGACAGATAGGCGTTCTGGTGACTCTAGTGCTGCAACGATACCTGCCGGCAAACTATAACCCATGGCGCCATTTCTAGTGCTTAGCTGGCTTGGAAAGGTGTGAGTAGGGAGATAGCGCTGCGCCCATAAACAATGGTTACCAGCGCCAAAACTATACACGGCATCTGCAGGCAATAGTGCCGTTATCTCCCTGATTACTTGCGTCATACCCGCGTATGATTGTCCAGCGCCAACACTTTCACTTTCTTTCTTTGATAAATCACAATCTTTTCTTTGCTGTTGATGACAATGTTTGAACCAAGCGTTGCGAGATTCTGAACTTGGCAACGATGCTCTGCTTAGCGCTTTGATAAAGCTAATAGGACTGGCGACAATATGCTCTGTGACTGAGCCGCTGTGCCCCCGCAAACTAGTGTCTAAATTAACGATATAATTGGGCTTTTCAAAGGACTGTCGTAAACGATACCCATCACTGGCAACGTCACCCAAAACGGTTCCTAGGGTCAGCAGGACGTCAGCAGCTTCAATTAATGCAGCACAGTCGTCCGAACGCCCATAGCCCAGATACCCAGCATTTGCCGGAGAATCAAAAGCGACTCGATCCGAAGCGCGCCAATCATGGATCACCGGTAGGTGATTAGCTTCTGCAAACTGCGTTAATTGTTTAGAAGCTTCCAACGTCCAATTTTGGCCACCTGCAAAGACCAACGGCTTCGCAGCGTTTGATAGGGCATCAAGTATGATATTGAGCCTGTCATCGGCGACACCTCCTTCGGCAACGGGTATGACGGGATGCAGCTCTCCATGGAACTCCTGCCGGATGATATCTTCAGGCAATCCTACAACAACAGGGCCAGGCCTGCCTTCTAACGCAGCGTGAAAGGCTTTAGCCACAATCTCGGACGCTCTGGAGACCTCGTCCAATATCAAGACACGCTTGCATTGGCTAGAGAACCATTGGTTAAGGTCAAACTCTTGGAAAGACTCTCGATTTCTATCGGAAACGGGAATCAGACCAACAAACAAAATCAGAGGCACACCGTCTTGCCACGCGGTATGGACACCGGTGTAGGCTTGCGCAGCGCCCGGCCCGCGCGTAACCATGGCAATACCCGGAGTGCCTGTAAACTTACCGTGTGCGTCTGCCATGTACGTACACGCCGCCTCATGACGACACACCACTGTTTGAATCTCGGCATTGTACAGACCATCTAATACCGATAAATAGCTCTCGCCTGGGACCACATACGCGCGACTAACTCCATGTAATTGAAGGCTATCAACAATCGCTTGACCACCATGAGTTGCATTATCCATTGTTGTTACCTTCTCCAAGAGCGAGTTATGGTTTTTTGCCGATATTTTTCAGCGACTACTCAGCGGCAATTATAGTAATTTCTACCAATAAATCGGGGTGCGCCAAGGTGGACTCTCCGCACGCTCGAGCTGGGGGCAAAGTGTCTTCAAACCATTGATCCCATACCTTATTCATCGCCGCGAAATCATTCATGCTTTTCAGCCATACCGTTGCTGATAACATTTTTGATTTATCACTGCCCACTTCTTCCAGAAAATTTTTGGCTTTATTCAAGCACGTTAAGGTTTGAGCAGATACATCCTCATCGACAGCCCCAACTTGACCCGATAAGTAAATTGTCTGATTATGAATAACAATCTGGCTCATACGTTCATTACTATTTAATTTCAACATAGTCATTTCTCTCAGTTTTTTCAAAATTTTAATTACGGCTTAGAAAATCGTTGAGCGTTAAAAGGTTCAATATTAACCGTTAAGGGTTTATTATGTATTAACTCCTCGATGATACGCCCTGTAATCGGTCCTAACGTAAATCCTTGATAACCATGCCCAAACGCAAACCACAAATTGTTGTGTTTCCCGGAAGCTCCGATAACCGGCTTCATGTCAGGCATACAAGGTCGAGACCCGCACCATGGGTCGTTCTCTACTTTATCATTCAATGGCAGAATATTTTTAGCAATATCCAATACATCTTGCAGTTGTCCAAAATCTTTTTTCGCATTCATTACGGTAATTTCTACGCCGGTGGTAATACGAACACCCTGCTGCATCGGCCCCATCACAAACCCTTTGTCCATATCTATCAAACTGTGATTGATAGAATTTTTCTCAGTCGTTTCAAAATGCTGGTGATAACCACGCATTGGAAATAAGGGTAGATTATATCCCAAGGGCTTTATCAGTTGGCTAGACCAAGGACCGGCAGCAATAACTAAATGATCGCTATAAAAAATTTCATCATCAGTGACCACCTGCCAACCATTGTCATCCGGAAGAATTGTTTTAACACTACACTTAGCTATCGTACCCTGCATATCTTGATAGCTTTTGGCATACGCATTCACCAACGCACCCGGGTTTGAGACTTGCCAGGAATTTAACCAATGAATCGCACCGACAAACCCTGCAAAATTTCCGTTAGGTTCTAGCTCTTTCAATTCCGTAAGGGAAAGTACTTTGTGCTCAACCCCCTGTTCCCGCGCGTTTTTAGCGACGGCTACGGCCGTCTTGAATTTATCTTCAGTTCGATGCATTTCGATCCAACCGTCACGTCTGATCAAATCCTCAACGTCGGCAGCCGTGATCATTTTCTGGTGTTCACTGGTACAATGCTCAATGAGAGTCTGCCACTCTTTTTCTATTTTCTGGACCGAAAATGGTGCAGAAAACCGCCAGTACTGTCGTAGCGCGTGTTGATAACGGAGGACGGCAGGCCAGCGATACCGAATATCCGTCTTCTTGTTCGGTAGCATTTTTATCAGTTCAATCAGCTGTCTAGGAAAAGGGTGAACATGAATAGCTTCTCGCTGAATCAACCCTGCATTGCCATATGACGTTTCTAATCCCGGTGATTTCTTGTCTAACAGCAGAACCTGAGAATTGTTCTTTTGTAGATGCCAGGCAATAGACGTTCCAACCATACCAGCACCAATCACGATGACTTTATATCGCATACCAGCTCCTCTTCACGATAGGTATATAAAATACTATGTTTCTTTCAACATGAGAAAGATTTAATTAACGCCCGATTTTTCGCTGATCGGTAAGTTGGTGAAGGTAGCCTAAGCTGAGCAATTATCTGAATTAATGATTATTGTAGAAAAATTTTTACTTTCATTTTTTACTGATTATTGATTTTAATCTTTTGAAATAAGTCCAGATAAAAATGCTTGTAAGTTTTCGTTGAGTTTTTCTATACAGTAACCGCCTTCTACTAAGACAATTACGGGCTTGTTCAGTGCCTTTACTTTTTTTGCTAGCGTCTTGAATCCCTGTGTACTGACATCACATTTAGCTTGTGGATCGTCTTTATAGACATCGAACCCTAACACATGGACAATAACATCTGGATTAAACAACTTTACAATTTCGATCGATTGATCCACATAATTAAAGAACCCGGTTTCATCTGTACCATGTGGCATTGGAAAGTTAATATTATAACCATAGCCCTCTCCATACCCTCTTTCGTGCTCGTGACCTGCGACCACGGGGTAAAAATTAACAGGGTTGCCATGCACCGAAGTATATAGCACATCTTTACGGTCATAAAATATTTCTTGAATGCCCTGACCGTGATGCATGTCGGTATCTAAAATAGCGATTTTTTGAAACTTCTGGCGCAGGTGCTCAGCAATAATTGCTGCGTTATTGAGATAACAAAAACCACCTGCTGCACTTTTTCTGGCGTGATGCCCTGCGGGCCTCGTCAGGCATATTTGAATATCGCTTTGATGGGTCTGATCATTTAGCAACGAATCGGCAGCATTGAGTGCCGTTTGAGCGGACCAATAAATAGAGGTCCATGAATGCTTGCCAATTGGGGCACTACCATCAGCTTGATACTTAGCCGCTTTTGCCAAAATACCAAGCCCGGAATTGTTATTCGGTACATAAACAGTAGTTTGTACCTCCTCTCCCATTTCCTCACCCGAAGCCATCCATTCTTCATAGCCATGCTTTAAAAATTCAACATAGTCGAAATCATGTACTGCTAAAATTGGTTCGATCCCTATTTCTTTGGCCGTCGTTACTTCTAAGCCCATTATCTGTGGAGCTTTTAATAGCTCAGTCAATCTCTCGGGTGTTTCTTGCGGTTGGCGCATCTTCCCTCGAGAAAAATAGCTTTTGGGATGATGAAGCTTTTGTTTCTCGTGACTGTATATTTTCATCTTCTTCGTTCCATTGTTTCTGTCAAAATCTATTTTTAATGTAAGTTTTTATTACTTACAAAAACTCTAATAACAGCGTTAAAGTTATATTATTTATATTACGATAATATAAGATGCAATAGAGCTATTTTAACTAGAAAGTATTTTAAAATTTTATATAAGCGTTAATTTATAAATATATGGCACTGAATATCGGGAGTCAAACGATATAAAATTATAACGGATATAAGTATAGCTAATATATTAAGAGTGACAGCTTTAGAAGAGACATGTAATGCTAAATGCGTGGTATCGATATTTTCAATTTCACAACAGCGTGGTTAAGCATGAAACCGCCTAAGTAGTACTGGCCCATTAGCGTCGACTCAAGAATGACCGGCCTGAGACAAGATAGCCGCCTCGCCACTGACCGGAAACACTGCTGCGATAACGACAGTGTTTCCGGTCATTACCAACAAAATGTGTCGATATTGAGACGTTTCAAAAGCTGTATGAACAGGCTCGGTCAGGCTAATGCACGTTCCAATACCTTTGCGACATGCAGGGCGGTTTTATTGGCACCATCGTGAATTTGATGTCGACAGCTAGTGCCGTCGGCAACCACAAGATCATTGGCCTCGGCCTTGCGGACCGCAGGGAGCAGTGAAAGCTCGGCCATCTGCATCGAAGCATCGTAGTGTTCACGTTCGTATCCAAAGCTACCGGCCATTCCGCAGCATGAGGTTTCGATGTGTTTAACCTCTAGTTCCGGTATCCAGAGAAGCACCTGCTCGACTGGCCGGAGAGCATCAAATGCTTTCTGATGACAGTGGCCGTGCAGAAGAACTCTGGATGTTTCCAGAGCTTTTAAATCGAGCTTCAGACGACCAGCATCGTGTTCTTTGACCAGAAACTCCTCAAACAGGAAAGACGCCTTCGACAAGGCGACGGCTTGCGCCCCATAGCCATACTGCAAAAACTCATCACGTAGAGTTAACAGACAGGAAGGCTCCAGCCCAACGATGCTGATACCCCGTTCAACGAACGGCATCAGATACTCAAGTGTGCGCTTCGCTTCGGCCTTGGCTTTGTCTACCTGGCCGGAGGCAAGGTAGGTTCTGCCGCAGCACAACGGTCGCTCATTTGGCGCTTTGTTGAAGTGCACGTGGTAACCAGCGGCCGTAAGAACCCGTTGAGCCGCTTCCGCATTAGAAGGCTCAAGGTAGTTATTGAAGGTGTCGACAAATAGCAAAACTTCTTTTTCATAGGCTGTGTTACCCGGCTTCGCCGCAGCGCTGGCCAGATAGTTACCGCAAAAGTTCGGCAAGGCGCGCTGTTCTGCCAAGCCTAGGGTACGCTTAACCCAGTTTGACAAAATAGGCACCCGTTCAACTGCCGCGATTACGCTTGAAAAATGCCGGGCGTATGCAGCGTAACGAGGCATTTCCGCCACACATCGATCTCGAAGTGAAATCCCATGTTTTTTTGACCAGGCCGAACGTGCCTCAATCTTCATCTTGGCCATGTCCACACCGGTTGGGCAATCACGCTTACAGCCCTTGCAGGACACACACAGATCCAGTGCCTCTTTGACATCGTTGCTGGCCAGGCCTTCTGACCCCAACTGCCCGGACAGCGCCAGTCGCAATGTATTGGCGCGCCCCCGTGTCAGGTGTTGTTCTTCCCGGGTAATGCGAAAGCTCGGGCACATGGTGCCGGCATCGAATTTCCGACAATGGCCGTTGTTGTTGCACATTTCAACCGCTTTGATCAACCCGGATGTCGGGTCACCCGCACTGCCCGGCGCACTTTGTTCGCCGGTTAACGGATCGCGAAGTACATCCCAACCTGACCAGTCGAGGGCCGGCGTTATTGGTATGCCCTCATAGCCTTTGTTAAACCGGAAGTAGTCTGGATCATCCATTCGCGGGGTATCGACTATTTTGCCGGGGTTCAGCAAATTCTCAGGATCGAAAAGCTGTTTAATCTCCTTGAATGCCGCATTGAGCTGTGGCCCAAACTGCCAGGCCACCCACTCTCCGCGACAGATACCATCGCCATGCTCGCCTGAAAACGCACCTTTGTATTCGCGAACCAGCGCTGACGCTTCTTCGGCGATCGCACGCATTTTTTGCGCTCCGTCACGACGCATATCCAGAATCGGCCGAACATGCAAAGTGCCAACACTGGCGTGGGCATACCAGGTCCCTTCAGTGCCATGCTTATGAAACACCTCAGTGAGTTTGTTGGTATATTCTGCAAGGCTTTCAAGCGGTACTGCGCAGTCCTCAATGAAGGAAACAGGCTTACCGTCACCTTTCATGCTCATCATAATGTTCAGGCCGGCCTTGCGCACATTCCACAAAGCGGTCTGTTCGGCGGCGCCGGTCATGCTAACAACACAATCGGGTAGACCCAGATCCCCCATTAGCTCATTGAGCTTTGCCAGATCGCATCGCAGTTTCTGCGCATCTTCCCCCGAAAATTCAACCAGCAGAATGGCCTTGGGTTTGCCAATTAAAGCTTTCTCGATCACGGGCCGAAATGCCGCATTTTCAATCGCAAGGTCTATCATGGTGCGATCCACCAGCTCTACCGCTGATGGTTTTAGAGTAACAATGTGCTGGGTCAGGTCCATGGCTTGGTAGAATTGAGCGAAGTTAACCACGGCCAGCACTTTGTGAACCGGTAGCGGTGACAGCTGGAGCTTGATTCTCTGTGTAAGTCCCAGAGTTCCTTCCGAACCGACTAACAGATGAGCGAGATTAACCTGGCCGTCCAGGTCATAAGGACGCGAATTCTGGCAGTTGAAAATGTCAAGATTATAACCACCCACGCGACGGAGAACCTTGGGAAAACTCTCCATTATGTTGGCGTTTTCCCGCTCTGCAATGTGCTGTACGTGCTGGGCTATTGCGCGAATTCTTTCATTGTCAGGTAGGTCGCTGGTTAAACCAAAATACCCTTGCGAACCATCCGCAAGTAAGGCATCAATACCCAGAACATTGTGGACCATGTTGCCGTACTTGATGGACCTTGAACCACAGGAGTTATTGCCCGCCATACCACCAATGGTGCACTGAGCCGCCGTAGACACGTCAACCGGGAACCAAAGCCCATAAGGCTTGAGCCAGCGGTTCAGGTCATCAAGAACCAGCCCGGGTTCAACGACCACTGTCTGTTGCTCTTCGTCAAACTCGTCAATCTGATTTAACCAACGGCTGGTATCCAGAATGATCGCTTTGCCAACAGTCTGGCCACACTGGCTGGTGCCCGCCCCGCGCGCCAGTACCGGAACTTTTGCATCCCGTGCTATATCAACAGCAAGTTGCAAGTCCGCCTGATTACGGGGTATCACAACGCCGACCGGCATAATCTGGTAGATGGAAGCGTCCGTGGAGTACCGTCCGCGTGAGGCGTCGTCAAAAAGCACATCGCCCGCAAGTTCATGTCTCAAACGAGCGGCGACGTCAGACATCGGTTTTACTCGCGCATTTTGCGATTGTATTTTAGGCCCTGAAAACGCGTTCATCGCTTACTCCTGATCTATGCCGTTGTAAACACCGCTATTAATTTACGTGGTGCGGCCGGTTCTGGGAGAAGTACTCCAGCGCTGCCAAAACGCCACTGCCTTTGAGGTTCACGCCAGACAGCTTCAGACCAGCCTCGCAGCCGCCTAACGCGGCGATCAAAGTCAGATCATTGCAGTCGCCGAGGTGTCCTATTCGGAACATCTTGCCTTTCGACTTGCCCAGCCCCATGCCCAGCGACAGGTCGAAACGCTCGTAGATCAGGCGCCGAACCGAATCCGCATCCACGCCCTCAGGCATGACGACACCGGTCAGAACCGGAGAATAGACATCTGGCTCCTGACACTGAACTTCCAGACCCCAGGCTTCAACGGCCGTGCGCACACCGACAGCCCAACGCTGGTGGCGTGCGAGCACCTGTTCCAAGCCTTCCTCCAGCAACATATCCAACGCTTCATTCAGGCCGTAAAGCAAGTTAGTGTTGGGCGTATAGGGCCAATAACCGTTTTTGTTAGCCTCAAGAATCTCATCCCAGGCCCAGAAGCTTTTTGGCAAATTTGAGGTTTTGCTGGCAGCGATAGCGTTATCCGACAAGGCGTTAAAACTGATACCTGGCGGCAGCATCAAACCTTTCTGGGAACCGGAAATGGTTACGTCCACTCCCCACGCATCGTGTTGATAGTCCGCGCACGCCAGGCCTGAAATCGTATCAACCAACAACAGTGCTGGATGGCCGGCGGCATCGATGGCGCGGCGTACTGCAGGGATATTGCTTGTTACACCGGTTGAGGTTTCATTGTGAACCACACACACCGCCTTGATTGTGTGGCCTGTATCTTTTCTGAGGCGATCTTCAATCATGTTGGCCTGCACACCCGCACGCCAGCCCTCATACCCGGGGAGCCCCAGAAATTCCGGTTCCAGGCCAAGCCGACGTGCCATTTTTTCCCACAGCGTTGCAAAGTGGCCGGTTTCAAACATCAGCACCCGGTCACCGGTAGACATCGTGTTAATGAGAGCGGCTTCCCACGCACCGGTCCCGGATGCCGGGTAGATAATAACGGGCTGGGTAGTTTTAAAGATGACCTTAACCTTCGCCAGCAACTCCAGCCCCAAAGCGCCAAATTCCGGCCCGCGATGATCAATAGTAGGGAGGCTCATGGCGCGCAGAATCCGGTCCGGTACCGGAGACGGCCCGGGTATTTGAAGGAAATGCCGACCTGAAGGATGAAAATCAAGTTTCAACATAAGGAATGCTCCGTGGGGCTGTGGTCTATAAATTCTGAATTTTGAATTCACACTTGAAACGCATTATGGGTCAATATCGAGTTAATGAACTACTTGATACATCCCTCCTGGCGGAGATTACTAACCTCCTCTTCGCTCAAACCAGCGCTGTACAAGATTTCATCGGTGTGTTGCGCAAAGAGGGGCGCCGGAGAACGAATCTGTGAGGGCGTACGGGAAAATTTGCTGGGAAAACCGATCGTTTTCATCTTGCCGATCACCGGGTGGTCGATTTCCTCGACCATGCCTCTGGCAAGAAAATGCTCATCCTGCATGGCCTGGGCGAAATTATTGATCGGTCCGGCGGGCACGCCTGCAATGTCGCATCGATCCAGCCAGTGCGCCGTTTCACGAAGGGACAGAATTTCTTCCAGAACACGTTCAAGTTGATCAACATTGCGTCCACGGTCGCTATTGGTCAAAAACCGCTCATCGGCAATCAAATCGTCCCGCGCGATGACATCCTCACAGAAGCGCTCCCAGGTTCGCTGGTTAGCGCAGCCCAGCATCATATAACCATCCTGGGTTTTGACGGCTTGATAAGGGGCTGATACGCGATGACGCCAGCCGGTGGCCTCCGGCACGGTGCCTTCGGAGAAGTACGCCGCCGCCTCCCAAGTGAACCAGGGCAAGCCACATTCGGTGATGGCTATATCAATCTGTTGACCTTCACCGGTATTCATTTTGTGGATGAACGCCGCCAAAATCGAATAGACCGCGGTGATGCCTGCGCCGATATCGTAAACGGCAATGCCGGTTTTTACCGGTCGTCGACCTGGCTCGCCCGTCATCGACATCAAACCGCTCATGCCCTGGGCCACCAGATCAAAACCCCCTTTATTGCTGTACGGACCCGTTTGACCATAGCCTGAAATAGAGCAGTAAATTATGCCGGGGTTGATCATTTTGATGGTCTCATAATCGATCCCCAGAGATTTCGTCACTCCAGGCCGATAGTTCTCGACAATGACATCTGCGTCTTTGGCGAGCCGATAAAATATCTCCCTCGCGCGTTCATCCTTGAGGTTTAAGGAAATGCTTTTCTTGTTTCGGTTGATCTGGGAGAAACAAGTAGATTCGTCATTAACGTAGGGCCCCATTTGTCGGCTGTCATCGCCACCATTGGCTTTTTCCACCTTAATGACTTCAGCCCCCATGTCACCCAGTACCATGGTGCAATAGGGCCCAGCCATGATTTGCGAGACATCCAGAACTTTTATGTTTTTCAAGGGAAGCATGTGTTTTCTCCGTGTCGGAAAAGCTGTTCAGTAAGCAAGCTATTTTCCGGTCCATTCAAACGGTGTTTTGGTGACGAACTTATTGACCGCTGCTTTGAAGTCGGCACTGGCATAGCAGGTTCTCACCCAGTCATCGCTGACATCCGCAGCCGTCCGTCTGTGTGCCAGCACGCGGTTGATAATTTCTTTGGCAGCGAGCACCGTCAACGGCGATCGCTGACTGAAGGCTTGCGCCTTTTCGTCGACCTCATCTCTAATGACATCTGCCTCAAAAACCTCGCTGACTAATCCACAGGAGACAGCTTCCGGTGCTTCGATCAGCTTTGCTGCCATCAGAATCTCCTTGGTTCTGGGGATGCCAACAATATCCATCAAGCGTGAAACGTTGGTGACTGACAGGCAATTGCCCAGGGTTTTGGCAATCGGCACCCCAAACTTCAGCGAGGGCGTGCAATAGCGAAAGTCGCAAGCGAGCGCAATAGCGGCTCCACCGCCGACGCAGAACCCTTCGAGCATCGCGATGGTCGGCGTTTTCATGGTTTCCAAGCTATAGAGCACACTGTCAATACGCCGTTCATAAGCAATGCCCTGATCTCCGTGGTCAAAATCAGCAAATTGCTTGATGTCCGTTCCGGCCACAAATGCTTCCCCACCATAGCCATAGAAGACGACAGCGCTTACTTCAGCTTTCCCATCGATCTCTTCACAAATGCGCGCCAGTGCATCGTACATACTCCAAGTCATTGCATTGCGATTTTCTGGGCGATTGAAGCCAACCCAGGCCACCCCTTGGCTTACCTTGCAGTCGACACTGCCTTGGTCAGGTTTACTCATCTCGTATTCCTTTCAGCTATCAGGTGCCATAAACCAGGTTCACCAATGACAAGGCAAAGGCTGGAATATAGGTATTTATGATGAGAATCACGAACAGCACACCCAGAAACCAGAGGTTGGTGCGCGAGGTCGCCCAAATATCAGATTTTGCAATAGAGCACGAAGCAATCAGCACACTCGCCACGGGGGGTGTTTGTTGGCCTATGGCCAGGTTCAATGTAACGATCAAACCAAAGTGAACCGGGTCAATACCCACCGCGAGAATCAGCGGAAGAACGATTGGAACCACCAGGATGATGGCGGCTGCAGAGTGCAGGAATATGCCCAGAATCAGGAAGATGACATTGAGCAGCGCTAAGATGATGTACTTGTTGTCGGTCATGTCACTGATGGAATTGGCGAGCTGTTGTGGGAGCTGAGTCTCGGTGAGATAAAGTCCCACGACAGCAGAGCTCGCAACCAGAAGCATAACCACAGCCGTTTGAACGCCCGCATCGAGACAGGATTTGTAGAAGATACGCAGGTTGAATTCGCGGTAAACGACTGTGCTAATGAAAATGGCAACAACAACGGCCAGTGCAGCACCCTCTGTTGCAGTTACGATCCCGCCAAATATACCGCCCAAAATAATGACCGGAATAAATAATGCCCAAATGGCACCCTTGAACGCTTCCCAGAGTTTTTTGGCCCGGAACTCACCTTCTGAGGGAAAGTTATTCTTTTTAGCCAGGTAGTAACACATGGCGGCTAAACCCAGAGCTCCCAATATCCCGGGCAAAATGCCGGCGACAAACATTTTGACCACAGAAACACCGGACATTACGGCATAAAGAATCATGGGGATGGACGGCGGCAGTATAATTGCAAGGCTCGCCGCCGAGGATGAAATAGCCGCCGAAAACTCCTTCGAATAGCCCTTCTTTTTCATCGCCGGAATCATAATACTGCCGATTGCAGAAACCCCTGCGACAGCTGACCCCGAAATTTCTGCAAAAAATATCGAGGCGCCTATGGTAACCATAGACAGTCCACCCTTAATAAAACCGAGCATCGCCGACGCAAGATCAATCAAGCGACGGGAAATGCTGGAGGCGTTCATAATGGCGCCCGCCAATATAAAGAGTGGAATCGCAATGAGCGGGAACTTCGTCGCACCATCAAACATTACCATCGCGACATTGGGCAATGCTGCGACGCCGTAACTACTGACGGTCGCAACAGCACCAACGATACCTAAAGCTATCGCTACAGGAACGTTGATCAGAATCAGGCATATCAGACCAACAAACATTAAAAAAATGATCATCTTATTATTCTCCTGGGCTCGCTCAAGGCTACTGTTTAGTGGTTATTGAAGCCTTGTCGTAGCTGAGGCCCGCTTCTTCCAATTCATGGTCTGTAAACCCTTCACCTTTGGCGCTGGCGATCACTTCTGGCAGATGTAAGAGCTCGGCGATAATAAAGAGGACAGCCCCAATAGGAATTGCAGATTGTGTTAGCTGCACGGACACACTGGTCAGACTGATAAGCGTCGACCCCTCAAGTATCAGGACGACTTGCGTGCCGGTATAGGCGAGTAAAACAAAGAAACCGATGGTGATTGCCTCAGCGACTAACGCAATAGGCAACCGGATTGAGGGGGGGAAATAGTTAACCACGGTCGGGCAACCAATGTGAGCACCCTTGGCTGCGGCAAGTGCGGCACCATAGTAAGTCAGCCAGGCCAAACCCACAGAGGCGACTTCGTCGTACCAACTAAACGGTGAACCAACAAGCCTCGAGAGAAAACCTACGGTAACAACCGATGCCAGAGCAATCATTATGGCAACGACAATAACTTCAAGAAACTTGAAATAGGCGTTTTTAAAAATTGTAAGTGAGTTCATTTATATCCCCTGAAACACCAGAGCCGGTTAGTACCTACGCGCAACACATGATCCGCGCAGTGATCGCGAACCATGCACAGCAGGCAGGAATCGTCCTTTATTGCTTACGGAGCTGACTAACCTTATTCAGCATTTCCTGACCACCTTCTACTTCATCAGCGAACTTTTTGTAGATCGTGTCTGAGCCGGCAACAAACGCTTTCTGATCTGCTTTGTTGACCTGCATCCCTTCAGATTTCATTTTCTCGACCAGACTGTTATCAAGCATTTCGCCTTGCTCAAGTGCGAAGGCTTCCACTTCTTGAGCTGTCTCAATCAGCACATTTCTGACATCCTCAGGCAGTCGGCTCCAGCGCGCGCCAGCCAATACATAGGCAGGTGTGTAAACGTGATTGGTTATTGACAGGTAATCCTGAACCTCGTGGAATCGTTGGGAGTAGATTTGGACCAGAGGATTCTCCTGGCCGTCCATCGCGCCTGTTTGCAACGCAACGAATGCTTCGGAAAGTGCCATTGGGGCAGGACTCGCGCCATAGCTTTTAAACATCTCAACGCGCCACACTCCGTTGGGGGTCCTTAGCTTGATGCCATCCAGGTCCGCAGGCACATCAATAGGCCGGACATTGTTGGTTATTTGCCGGAAGCCGTTCTCCCAAACGCCAATAACTCTGTAGCCTTTGTCTTCTGCCGCCTGGTAAAGCACGTCCCGCACAAGTTCATCCCGTACGCGCTCCATGTGGTCCCTGTCTTCAATCAGATAGGGCATTTCAAACACCGAAAATTCGGGTGCGACACTGCTCATGACGGACGAGGGCAAAGCGAGGTCCAACGTACCCAGTTTCAGTTTATTAAGCATCTGGGAGTCACTGCCTAACTGGCTGGAACCAAAAGGTATGACCTCGGCCTTACCTTCCAGCTTTTCATTGGCAATTCTTGCGAATTCGTTGACTGATTTTTCGAATAGAGATCCCGGGCCCCCTACATGACCAAATTTGATCTGGGTCTCTGCTGCCTGCGCGGCTTGTACCCCTAGCGCAAACACGGAAGCGAGCAATGCTGTCTTCAAGATTTTCATACTAGTCTCCGATATTTCATTGTTTTTATTTGAAAGCAAAACCGTCGATAGTTAAATCTCTCCAAAATGACCGTGTTGCCGTTTCATGCCACCTTCAAAGATGATCGGTGAGCCTGACCCGTCGATTTCTGCACCAAAATCCATTGTTCCGGTGAGACGTTCGAATCAACCACACTTCGAATATGAATTCATAATTCATAATTCTGTATTAGACTTTAGTCTAATTACGACGCAGGGCCAGCGCCAACGGGCTTCGGTGCATAGAAGAGATTAGATAATTCAGCTAAATTACGGGACTAAACACTCAGACAGAGCTGGGTGAAGGATAGAATAGATGCATTGGTAAGCATCGAGTGCAAAAACTGGGCACACTTTAGCGCCAGTCCTCTTTCTGAAACTGAACAGAATGAACGCGGTCATGTTTCGCTTTAAAAACGAGCCATGGCCGCCCTCAGTCTTAGTCGGGAGCGGTTCCTGCTTTAAGACCTGCAGCTTCAATGCCGGCAATCGCTACGTGCTCATCCTCATCTGAAGAAGCACCGCTAATCCCCACTGCTCCGATAACTTCATCGTTTGAGTCAAGAATCAACACACCGCCCGCTACCGGTACGAACTGACCATCCGCAGCAACCGCAACTGACGCTAAAAAAGCGGGTCGTTGCTCATTGCGCTCCCCCACCGTTCGACTGGAAGCACCATTCCCCAAAGCAGCAAACGCCTTGCCCCTTGAGACAGGAAGACGCAGCGGTGCACAGCCGTCTTCCCGTTCGGCGGCAATCATGTTGCCGCCCCCATCCATAACAAATGCAGTCAGCGGATCCATATCTCGTGCTCGTGCCATAGCAAATGCACCGTCTACGATTTGGCGCGCCTGCGCCCGGGAAATTTTTACGCTGGATCGAAAAACTTTACCTGCCATATAATTCTCCTAGATCATTCAAGGTGAGAAAATCTACATAGACGTTCCCGGTCGCGGGGGATGGCCCAACTCTCACGTTCCCAGAACATACAGAACGGATGGAGTACCATCACCGCAAGAGGGCATTTAAGGCCTTTGAGCCTTGCAAAGCGACTCGCTGTACCTTATTTTGAATTCTGAATGCAGCGCACAGTTTAGTTACAGGATCCCACCCTGAGATACAACTGCCACACGAAAATTGCCGGCAGCTCACTACTTGTCTTAAGAAAAGGTCATATGGAAAAGATACAACATAGAGTTCTTTATCAAGAAGCTGCCGACAGAATCAGGGAGTTGATCGAACTCGGCACACTGGCGCCTGGAGAGAAAATTTCCGAAAAAGGGCTCTGCGAAAAGTTCGGCATCTCCAGAACACCTCTCCGCGAAGCGTTGAAAGTTCTGAAATCCGAAGGTCTGATTGAAATGCTGCCGAATCGCGGTGCCCGGGTAACCCGTTTGACCGCGAAGGACGTCGAACACACCTACGACATCATGGGCGCCTTAGAAGGGTTGTCCGGTGAAACGGCCTGCCAATACATCAATGATGCTGAAGTCGCTCATATTCAGACGCTTCACAATAAAATGGTCGAGCATTTTCATCGTGGTGAACTCAAGGAATACTTCCGCGCCAACCAGCAAATTCATGAATGCATCATGCTGGCGTCAAAGAATGATGTACTTCTGGAAATGTATAACAACCTTAGCCAGCGTATTAAACGAATCCGCTATTCCGCGCAGATGACCGACGCTTACTGGCACAAAGCAGTCAACGACCATGAAGACATGATTGAGGCTCTTAAGGATCGCGATGGGAAACGTCTTGGCAACATTCTCCGGAGCCACTTAGGTCATAAGCTGGAGGCCGCCAATCTGACGGGGATGATAACCGACTAATCCAGAGCAACTCTCCCAGCCACCTCGCCTTTGAGCCGTCGCTGGCACACCAGGGCGTTAACCGGGCCGATACCCTAAATGCCGGGAAATTTCCTCACCGGCTTTCTTCAATTCACCGATCCATTCATTTTTTCTCCGCTCGATCGGCGCGGAAATTGATAGCCCCGCGCTCACATTCCCGGATTTTTCGAACAGCAGAACGCCAATACAACCCACGCCAATCTCAGCTTCTTCGTTATCCAGTGAGTAGCCCTGTCGAATGCTGGTCATACAGGCGTCCTCAAGCTTACTCAGTGAGGACAGTGTATTGCGTGTATAAGCAGGCAGATTGGTTCGCCGGGCGTAACTCTCAATCTCATCCTCTCCCGCAAGGCCCAGCATGAGCTTGCCCACAGCGGTAACATGCAAGGGTGCGCGACTACCTACGATCTGGTTTACATGCATCATGCGATTCGGAGTCACCTTTTCAAAATAGATCACCACATCACCCTCCCGAATCGTGAGATTGATGGTTTCACCCAATCGGTCACACAACTCCCGCATGTAAGGGAGCGAGACCCCCCGCAGGTCAATATCCGAATGCAGACGATTGCTCAATTGCAGCAATTTCTGGCCCAGACGGTAACCCCCGTTGGAATCTCGCTCAACAAAACGATTGCTGATCAATGACTGAAGAATTCGATACGCCGTGGAAGGTGCAAGCCCAGTCTCGGCGCCCAGCGTTTTCAGTTTGACCGGCTTGGAATAACGCCCAATCGCATCCATTAGCAGCGCGGCCCGGTCAATGACCTGGATCCGGGATTCAGTTTTGGCGTCAGTCATCAGGAACTCCGAGTGTATCGGTCAGGTGAGATCAGAGGTACGACTACTAAATATTCTATTATACGGATATTACTTTCCACAATGTGGAAATTATAATAATGCCAGTCCTAAATATTTACCTTATATAAACCAAATACTTGAAATTTCAGTCGGTATTTATCCTTAAAATTTCACATTGTGGAATTATTTCATATTGCGCAAACAAAACCCAGGAATCTAGAGTGAAGACATGAAGCGGAGGAGGCAGTCCGGTGACGGGGCTTCTTGTAATCGCAATAACGGAGAGAGAACTCCCTATGTCTGACCAAAACCCAATCTTTATTCCGGGCCCCACGAATATCCCTGACCGATTGCGCTTCGCGATGAACGTGCAGAGCAGCGACCACCGCTCGCCGGGCTTCGTGGAAACACTATCCCCGCTGCTGCAGGATTGCAAAAAGGTTTTCAACACCCAATCTGGCGAAGTCATCCTATTCCCCGCCAGCGGCACCGGTGGCTGGGAAGCGGCTATCTGCAACACCCTGTCACCTGGAGATAAGGTATTAATCGCCCGCTACGGAATGTTCTCCCGTCGCTGGATTGAGATGTGTCAGCGTCACGGGCTGGACGTTCAGATCGTTGAATGCCCGTGGGGCAGCGGCGCTCCGGCGAATGAGTTCAAGCGGGCTTTAAGCGCCGACACTCAACACAAGATCAAGGCGGTTCTGGTTGTCCACAACGAGACTGCAACCGGCGTAACAAGCGATATTGATGCTGTTCGTCAAGCCATGGACAGCTGCTTTCACCCTGCCTTGCTATTGGTTGACTGCGTCAGTTCCCTGGCCTCAATGCCGTTCGAGATGGACAACTGGGGTGTTGATATCGCCGTGTCGGGCTCTCAAAAAGGCTTCATGCTGATAACCGGCATGGCCATACTCGCGGTCAGCCAAAAAGCACTGGTCGCAATGGAAACCGCCAAGCTGTCATGTGCTTTCTTCGATTTTCGCGCCATGATGACGGCCAATGCCCAAGGCGGCTTTCCCTACACTCCACCCTTGCAGCTGATCTACGGTCTGAAAGAAAGCCTGAAAATGCTGTTTGAAGAAGGGTTAGACAATGTTTACGCCCGTCACTTCCGGCTGGCCGAAGGTGTTCGGCAGGCGGCACATGCCTGGGGCATGGCCCTGTGTGCGCAGTCTCCCGATCTGTATTCCAATACCGTTACTGCCATTTATGTGCCCGAAGGGCTCAACAGCAACGAGCTGACCGACCACACGTTTGCAAAGTACGGCGTTTCCTTCGGCATTGGCCTTGACGAAATGTACGGCAAAGCCTTCCGTATCGGCCACTTGGGTTCTTTAACAGACACCATGGTGCTGTCAGGGCTGGCCACCATTGAGATGGCCATGGCGGATCTCGACTACCCCATCGAGCTGGGCACGGGCGTCCGCGCCGCCCAAAACCATTTTCGCGCCACCATCGCTTAACCGGCAGACGCAGACTGACGAGGTGAACCATGAGTGATCACAGGAACCAGATACCCACATTTGACGATGTTTTGTCCGCCTACGAACGAATCAAACCCTACATCCACAAAACGCCCGTCCTGACATCCCGTTATCTGAACGAGCTAACCGGGGCCGAACTCTTTTTTAAGTGTGAGAACTTTCAAAAAGCCGGGGCTTTCAAAGTGCGCGGTGCCTGCAACGCCGTCTTTGGCTTGAGTGAAGAGAAGGCGGCCCTTGGCGTCGCCACTCACTCTTCCGGCAATCATGCTCTGTCGCTGTCTTATGCGGCTGGCCGGCGAGGTATCCCGGTAACGGTCGTCATGCCTCATACCGCACCCCAGGCCAAAAAAGACGCGGTACGCGGCTACGGCGGCAAAATCATCGAGTGCGAGCCCTCCACCAGCTCCCGCGAAGCGGTCTTTGCCGATGTAATGGCCGCGTCAGGTGCCGATTTTGTCCATCCTTATAACGACCCTAGAGTCATCGCAGGGCAGGCAACCTGCTCACTGGAATTGCTGGATCAGGTCCCCGACCTGGATATGGTGATCGCGCCGATTGGCGGCGGCGGCATGGTTTCCGGTACGTGCCTGACCCTTTCGAACCTAGCACCGGAGGTAGCGATTTATGCGGCGGAGCCACTCAATGCCGACGACGCCGCCCGCTCCCTCAAGGCCGGTTACATCATTGCCGATGATGCGCCCAATACGGTAGCAGACGGTTTGAAAGTGCCGCTGAAGGAGCTGACCTGGCATTTTGTGAGCCACTTCGTCTCAGACATTTTTACGGCGACCGAGGAGGAAATCATCGACGCCATGAAGCTGACCTGGAAGCGAATGAAGATTGTTATTGAGCCCAGTTGTGCAGTACCCCTGGCGGCCATTCTGAAAAACCCCGAGATCTTCCGGGGTAAACGGGTGGGCGTGATCATCACCGGCGGCAATGTGGATATGGACACACTTCCCTGGACCTGAAACAGACATTGATTAGGAGCCCTACCATGACAACGTTTATTCACCCTGAAGAACTGGAAGTTGGTTACAACATTCCTGCCGCCATTGGCATGGACGAAAGCGAAATTCAGACCCCATGTCTGATCCTCGATCTGGACGCACTGGAGCGCAACATCAAGAAAATGGGTGATTACGCCAAGGCGCACGGCATGCGCCACCGGGTGCACGGCAAGATGCACAAGTCCGTTGATGTGGCACGACTCCAAGAAGACTTGGGGGGCGCCATTGGCGTCTGCTGCCAGAAACCCTCTGAAGCCGAAGTGTTCGCCCGTGCAGGCTTCAAGGACGTGCTGGTCTCCAACCAGGTGCGTGATCCACTAAAAATTGATCGCCTTGCCCAACTGCCAAACTATGGCGGACGCATTATTGTGTGCGTCGACGACGTTGCTAACGTTTCGGATCTATCAATGGCGTGCCAAAAGCATGGTACCGAACTGCACTGCTTCGTCGAAATTGACTGCGGTGCGGGCCGCTGCGGGGTGAGCTCGACTGAGGATGTGGTCACGATCGCCCAAGCCATCGATGCCGCACCCAACCTCACGTTCACCGGAATCCAGGCCTATCAGGGCGCCATGCAGCACATGGCGTCCTACCACGAACGCCAGGCAAAACTGGAGGCAGCCATTGCCATGGTGGAAGACGCAGTGGATGGTTTGACGGCGGTGGGCCTGAAGCCAGAACTTGTCTCTGGTGGTGGCACCGGCTCTTACTATTTCGAGAGCAACTCGGACGTTTACAACGAGCTGCAATGTGGCTCCTACGCCTTTATGGACGCCGATTATGGCCGCATTCTGGACAAAGACGGCAAGCGCATCGATCAGGGCGAGTGGGAGAACGCGCTTTTCATCCTGACCAGCGTTATGAGCCATACCAAAGCCGATAAGGCAATCTGCGATGCGGGTCTCAAAGTTCAATCTGTGGACAGTGGCCTGCCGTTTATCTTTGGCCGCGACGACGTCGAATACATCAAGTGCTCAGACGAGCATGGCGTCATCAGTGACCCCCGGGGTGTACTCAAAATCAACGAAAAACTCAAACTGGTACCAGGGCACTGCGACCCGACTTGCAACGTCCACGATTGGTACGTCGGCGTTCGCAACGGCAAGGTCGAAACGCTCTGGCCCGTCAGCGCCCGCGGCAAGATGTTCTGATTCAGCTTGCGCCAGGCCTCCGGTCGCGATTTGGGGACTGGCTAAAATGACAAAGGAGACTAACGATGGACACTTCATCCGAAGCATTAACTCAACCGCATCAGATTCTGATCGTAAGCGAAGACGCCTGCCAGAAAGTGATTGGCCGCCATGAAGCCTTTCAGGCAGTTGAGTCGGTCTTCTCATCCATGGCTAAGGGGAGCGCCTATAATTTCCCCGTGGTGCGGGAGGCGATCGGACATGCCAACGCACTCTATGGTTTCAAATCCGGTTTTGACCGCGAAGGATTGGTTCTGGGTGTAAAGGCGGGCGGCTACTGGCCCGGCAACGTCGTTCAGGGGCTGACCAATCATCAATCAACCGTGGCGCTGTTCGACCCGGATACCGGACAACTCAAGGCTCTGGTGGGTGGCAATTATCTGACCGCCGTTCGCACCGCCGCATCGTCCGCTGTCTCGATTGCCCATCTAGCCCGAAAGAACGCCAAAGTGTTGGGCATGATCGGTGCAGGCTTTCAGTCGACCTTCCAGCTTCACGCCGCGCTGGAGCAGCGCGACTTCGAGAAAGTAGTGGCCTGGAATACCCACCCTGAGCACCTGACGCGGCTGGCTGACGTGTGCAGGGAACATGGCCTACCCTTCGAAGCCGTTTCCTTACAAGCTCTGGGGGCTCAATCGGATGTTATTATTACCATCACGTCGGCCTCAGAACCTCTGATGCAGGCCGGCTGGATAAAACCCGGCACGCACCTCGCCTGCATGGGTACGGATACCAAGGGAAAGCAAGAAATCGATCACCGGCTTTTGGCGCAAGCAACGGTCTTCACCGACGAAATCGACCAGTCGATCAGTATCGGTGAAGCCCAGCATGCTGTGGCCGAAAAGATCTTGTTCGCCGAGCAAATCACGCCCATTGGAGAGGTAATTAATGGCTCACATCCGGGCCGACGATCAGAGCAAGAGATCACTCTATTCGATGGCACCGGTGTCGGACTTCAAGACTTGGTGGTTGCCTCCGCAGCCGCACGCCTGGCCGAAGCGCGTGGACTTGTTCAGCGAGTCACACTGTAGATTGAGTTTGCCTCAAGCGCATTGAGAAACACCGCGGGGGCGTTTGCCAGACTTCATAAAGCGTAAGCTCTCGTTGTCGTGTTCGAGTCCTGAGGCTTGCCGGTGCTGCTCCAGAAAAGCCATGGCATCGGTCCGAAGCGGCAGCTTGAGTGCAACGTTGATTTCCCAACGTTTATAGCCTAAGTCCGCCAGTGTGCCGTCTTTCTCGGCCAACAACGTCAGCGCCATGCGCCGGAACTGTTGGCGCCGGGAATAGCTACCCACCAAGGTAGCGGTGTGCGTTCTGATTGTCTGATCATTCTTGTGGGAGCCTAGCATCGCTGTTCCTCCTTGTGTGAGTGTTTAACCCAAATGGATGGTTGAGGTCTGCAAACGCGCTTACCCCATCGCTTTGTACGAGCATAATGGCGGCTTCTTTGCATTCAATCAAACGAAAAGAATTTAACTCTGCCTTCAGATATACTTAAGTCAGATGCCCATGCTTTTTTCGGAGATATAATCAGGTGACGATGCCGCTGCTCGATAATGAGGTGCTTAGAACGTTTGTCGCGATTGCAGAGTGTGGAACGTTTACCGCTGCCGCAAAAGTCGTCCACCGGACGCCTTCGGCGTTGAGCATGCAAATCAAGCAACTTGAAAAAATATTGGGCAAAAGTCTGTTTGTTCGCGAGCCGCGTCAGGTTCGGTTAACCAACGACGGTGAGGTGTTACTGGCGTATAGCCGTCGGTTATTGCGACTCAACCAGGAGGCGGTAGAGCATTTCATCGCACCCGCGCTGGAAGGCAAGGTGGGTTTTGGTACATCCGATGATGTGGGTACTCGAATTCTACCCGAGGTACTCGCCCAGTTTGCGCGTTCCTATCCGGCTGTGTTGGTCAATGTTGTTGTCGGTTCAAGCAAGCAGAATCTGACAAAGCTGGATGCGGGAGAACTCGATATGGTGCTGGTGACTGTGTCAGAACGCGTTAGGGGCATTCGTGGTGAAGTTGTGCATGAGGAACCACTGGTTTGGGCAGGCAAGGAGGGTTCGTCTGCACACCTGAACAGGCCCCTGCCGATTGCGGTGGCTCACGAGGGATGCGCATGGCGCCAGATGACACTACTCGCCCTTGAAAAGGCTGGCACGCAATACCGGATCGCCTACACCTGCGAGCACTGCTCCGGTCAGGAAGCTGCGATGCTTGCAGACCTTGCCGTTGCACCTTTCCCTCTGAGCCTTGTGCGGTTACCGCTCAAACAGATTGTCAGCGACGACCTGCCAGAGATAGGCCGTTATCAGCTGGCACTCGTGCGCAGAGGCTCCAATCCCCTCAATAACGCTTTGGCTGCCCACGTGAAAAGTGCCTTTCAGAACTTGCAATGATTTTGCCGGGTCAATAATCAGACGCTCACTAACACTCAACCGAGTAGAAAGTTCCCGCTCTTGCCGGCACCTGCCAATAGTGGTTCTTCAGCGTCATCCTTTAAGTTTACCCCCGACAGCTGACGGCGACAGGCCTCGCGCATCAAATAAAACAGACGATGACAGGCCATCGGATAGCTCAAACCTTCCAAGCGGATATTAGAGATGCAGTTGCGGTAGGCGTCGGTCAGGCCGACCTTGGGTGCGTAGGTAAAGTACAACCCCAGGCTGTCTGGTGAGCTCAGACCCGGTCGCTCACCAATCAGGACAACCACCATACGCGCGCCGAGCCGTTCAGCCACTTCGTCAGCCACAGCTACCCGGCCCTGGCTGACAAGGGCGACGGGCGATAAGTTCCAGCCTTCAGCCAAGGCCTGTTCTTCAATGTGCTTCAGCATGGGGATGGCATTGCGATGTACTGCCAGGGCGGAAAGGCCATCGGCCACGACAATAGCCAGGTCGTAGCCCACTGGGTTGTCTGCACGATGCTGATTCAGTAACTGAGCAGATTCATCATTCAAACGGCGCCCCAGGTCTGGACGCTGCAGGTAGCTGTGGCGGTCACTGGCGGCGCTGTGTAGCAGCAGACTGTCACGCCCATGCTCGGCAAGTTGAGCGCTAAGCCCAGCGTGATCGAAGGGCAGGTGCACAGCATCACGGGCCTGAGCATGGGCGTACTGGAACTCCAGTTGCGCGGCTGTAGGCATGCTGGTGCCGGCGCGACCCAAAGCAATCCGTGCCGACGTAAGTTTGCGCAGTTGCCGCCAAGGGCTCTGGTTCCTGTTCTGGTTATCAGTGGTCGGTTTGTCCATGACGTGCTCGCTCATTTCAATTGCGCTAGAGCCTGGCGGAAAGCCGGTGGCAGGCTGTTGCCAAAGTGCACTTTTCCATCAGCTTGGGTAAAAATACCCATTTTTGCCAGCCATTCTTCGAATTCTGGAGCAGGTTTCAGCCCCAAGGTCTGGCGTGCATAGAGGGCGTCGTGGAAGGACGTTGTCTGGTAGTTGAGCATGATGTCATCGGAGCCGGGAATGCCCATGATGAAGTTGATTCCGGCTACGCCTAACAGAGTCAACAGAGTGTCCATATCATCCTGATCGGCCTCGGCATGGTTGGTGTAGCAAATATCGCAACCCATTGGCACACCCAGCAATTTTCCGCAGAAGTGGTCTTCAAGGCCTGCGCGGATGATCTGCTTACCGTTGTAAAGATATTCCGGGCCGATGAAGCCGACCACAGTGTTAACTAAAAACGGGTTGAAATGCCTGGCAACAGCATAAGCTCGGGCTTCGCAGGTCTGCTGGTCCAGACCGTGGTGAGCGTTGGCCGATAACGCACTGCCCTGGCCAGTTTCGAAGTACATGAGGTTTCGCCCAAGCGTGCCGCGGTTTAATGACAGCCCCGCCTCGTAACCTTCCTGCAAAATATTCAGACTCACACCGAAGCTTGCGTTTGCGGCCTCGGTGCCAGCAATCGACTGAAACACAAGATCCAATGGCACGCCGCGGTTGATCACTTCGATGGAGGTGGTGACGTGAGCCAGCACGCAGGCCTGGGTGGGAATTTCGTAGCGCTGAATCACTGCATTGAGCATTTCCAGCATCGCGCAGATTGAAGAGGTGCTGTCAGTGGCCGGGTTGATCCCTATCATCGCATCGCCGTTACCATAAAGCAGACCGTCAAGAATGCTCGCCGCAATCCCTGCCGGATCGTCGGTGGGATGATTGGGCTGCAATCGTGTCGAGAGCCGACCACGCAGGCCAACAGTGCTGCGGAACTGGGTCACTACGCAGATTTTCTGTGCTACCAGGATCAGGTCTTGCACGCGCATGATTTTCGATACAGCAGCGGCCATCTCCGGCGTCAGGCCCGGAGCCAGAGCACGCAGACTTTGCTCATCAGCGGCGTCGCTAAGTAGCCAGTCGCGAAAGCCTCCCACTGTCATGTGGCTGACAGCGGAAAACGCGGCTTTGTCATGGGTATCGATGATAAGTCGGGTAACTTCATCGGTTTCATAGGGGACCAGTGCTTCGTGCAAAAAGCGCTTCAGCTCAATGTCTGCCAGAGCCATTTGTGCCGCAACTCGTTCGCCATCGTTTACTGCCGCAACACCCGCCAAAAAATCTCCAGAGCGAGCTGGACTGGCCTTGGCCATAACCTCTTTAATGTCGTCGAAGCGGTAAGTCATGACACCGACAGTATGAGAAAAACTAGCCATATCAGCCTCTGTTGCAAATAGGAAGGGGTGCTGATTGGTGGTTACGCATCAGAATGCCACCTTCTTTAACGGATTTTCCAGGCGGTTGCCTATCTCAGGGGCTTGTCCCTGAGTACGCTTATCCGACAAACCGGTGAGCAGTTCCCTAACCCTTTCGACTTTCCCATGAACCGATCCGGGGGGCAAGAGTAGGTCATTTCAAAATTGTCGAGGTGGGTTCCCGGGCCGATCCTGCGAACGCTTTAGTAGCCGTTCGGGCCGCAGTGAACAATTCCTGAAGCGAAGCGCAAGACTCGCCCGGGGTAATAACTTGCTGACGAGCCACGTAGCCTGAATCTATTCCGGTGGCTTCAGCGGCCAGGGTTGCAGTGCCTATAGCGGTCAGCTCTGGCTCAGACGATAACGACAGTTCCCGCTGCAGCACATTCGATAAAAACTGCACGAAAAAAGCATTCTCGGTCATCCGGCCATCAAGTGAAATTTTTCCGGTGACGGGTTGGTTGCGCTCAAGGGCCAGAAAAACTTCCGCGGTGCGAAAAGCAACACCCTCCATAACGGCCTGCACCATATCAATCGCCGTTGTATGCAGCGACAGCCCCATCCAGCTCCCCCTGGCACTTCTATCCCAATGTGGGCAGGCAAGACCAGAAAGGGCAGGCACGAACACCAGCCCTTTGGAGGCTGCCGAACTTGTATATGTGGCTGCCAGCTCCGAGAAATCCTTAAACAGCCCTAAACCGCGGCACCAGTTCAGCGCCGAGGCTGCCGAATACACACCGCCCTCCAACGCAAAGACTGGCGGCTCTCCGGATTTCTGCCAGCCAACGGTCTGCGTTGCTTCGTTGCTGAGCTGGCTACCGTCAAAGTGATTGATTCCAAGTAGAAAAGCACCTGTCCCAAAAGTTATTTTGAGGTCACCCGGACGACGACAGCCGTGGCCATAGAGAGATGCCTGCTGATCGACCAGGCTTGCGGTGAGAGTCACCTGCTTTGAGCCACACCGAATCAGGCCCAGATCGCCAGAGCTCGGGCCGATGACCGGTAGCGCGTCTAGAGGCACGCCAAACAGACGGCACAACTCCGGGTCCCAGTTCAGGGTTTCGAGATTCATTAGCGCCGTTCTTGATGCGGTCGTCACGTCTGTTTCGAAGCGCCCGGTCAGCCGGTCCCGAAAAAAAGCATCTGTCGTGCCCATCCGCAGGTGGCCGAGTTCGTGCAAACGCCGAACTTGCGGTAGCTCTGCAAGCATCCATCCCAGTTTTGATGCCGAAAAATAGGCATCAAGCGGCAAGCCACTTTTCTGCCGCACCATTGCCTCGGCGCCTTGCAGTTTAAGCGCTTCGATTGCCGGCTCGGTGCGAGCGTCTTGCCAGACAATAACCGGGGTGACGGCTTCCCCGGTTCTGGCATCCCAGGCAAGACAGCTCTCACCCTGGTTGTCCAGCCCCAGGGCGGCGAGATCACCGCATTCTCCGGCAGCGGCGCAGCAATCCTCTAATATCGCCATGAGTTCCCGCGGATCGTGTTCAACCCACCCGGGCTTTGGGTAGAACTGCTGGTGTTCGCGGCTCAGAAGCAGTCTGGGCTGGCCATCGCTTCCGAGCGCAATTGCACGGGTACTCGTGGTGCCCTGATCAATGGCGACGATTGTGGTCATCTGTCACTCTCGACCAGTTCGAACGTCGCTGTGCCAGAAGGTGAACGTGGCAGTACCGTCAGCGGCACCCGGATTCGGCGCTCCGGCACCGTGGAAAGTGATTTAACGGTTTTACGGGTTCCATTAATCGAGAGACACAAACGACCCTGTGCCTTGTGAGAGACGCGGAACTGAAAACTGTCCAGCGCGGGCGGCACATCGGTCGGAACTATTCGCTGCGGCACCACGTATTTGAGCGACCTGCCCGCCAGTTCAACCGAGATTCCTGTGGCTGGGCTGGGCAACTTACCCTCCAGACTTTGGGCAATCGCATGGCCTACGGCTTTGCCTTCCTGCCAGCTCCAGCCTGCCGTTTCGACCGGCCGAAGCAGATTGCCTGCCGCAAAAAAATCAGGGTCGGAGCAGCGTCCAAACTGATCGACCACCGGGCCGCCGGTATGACGGTCAAGCTCGATGTGACTCCTGGCCAGAATTGCTGATTCCGGCCGGAAATGACCGCTGACGATCACACCGTCCGCACTGAGTCGCTCGATATCGCCGTTAGGCCTGCGAATCGTGACTCCGCTAACGGTGCTTTCACCCTCGATGGTGAGCAATTCAGTCTTTAACAGTAGCGGAATACCAAGGATCCTGGGCAACCACCTTGCCGGCCAGAAAGCCGTCGTTGAAGCGCCCGGCTCAATCATGGCGACGGGCCGAATGCCAAGATGCCTGCAGGTCAGCAAGGCTGAAAAAGACACCAGTTCCGTGCCAAGAACCACGGGTGCACGGAACGGGTTGATGCCCTCAAGATGAACCAGGCCCTGCAGGGCGCCGGTAGAAACGACGCCGCCGGGTTTGGTGCCACCAATGAAGCGGGCTGCTCTGGATGTTTCACGGGCGCCGGTCGCGATTAGCACGCGCTGCGCATGAACAACCCTGACGCCCGCATCGCTGGTCACCGTTAACACCGGGCCAATGGTTAGCGACTGAATGCTTACGCCGGTGTGAATTCTGACACCGGCCGCCAAAGCTGCCGCAACCAGCCGCCGAGCATAGGCCGGCCCACGCAGCAGCCGGGAAAACTCTCGCAGCCCATAAGGATAGTGATCGCAGTGCCGCGGAATACCCCCGGCGACAGGCTCTCTGTCAAGCACCACAACCGACTGCACGCCGCAACGCCTGAGTTCAGTCGCAGCCGACAGGCCGGCAGGTCCGGCACCAATGATTACCACATCGGCCTTGTTCTCTGGCCCATACATTCCAGAAAGCTCGTCGCCGCGCGTCGGCCCGTATGCAGCCAGTTGTTCAGTTGGCTGTTCAGTTAGCCCCGACATGAGACCTCACTGTGCTGCCTGCAGCATCGAAGTACGGCTGGGTCATCTTGGCAAGCTCGGCTGAACAGTAGAACCCCTGACACCGGCCCATTGTTGCCCGTGTCCTGCGCTTGAGCCCGCCGATCGAGCGCACCGCAAGCGGCCCCTCAAGCGCTTGGGTGATTTCGCGCCGAGTGACCAGTTCACAATGGCAGACGATGCCCTTGTTTCCCTCACACTGCCAGTCACGCGGGTAGTTCTCGGCAATATTACTGACCTTGGGCCAATGGACAGTTGCCGGTGCCTGAAACGCTTCACCCGATTCGAGATACCGCTGGTAAATAAGTTTTGCAGTGCCAAGCGCTGAGCTCAGCCCGGTGGACCGTATGCCTCCAACAGTGATGTAGTTGAGTCCTTCGTGCGCATGAATCTGATAATCCTTGAATTCGGTGGCCGGGCGCAGCCCCGCATACACGGCGGTCACATCATGGTCGGCCAACGCCGGAAGAATTTCTTCGCCGCGCTGCCGCAACGCGGTCATTGCTGTTTCCGAAAGGGCCGCATTAACGCGATCGTCCTGAGCCTCTGCCGTAGGGCCAACAAGCAGGTTGCCGTAGGCCGTTCTGCAGATCACCACGCCTTTTGTGACGTCATTCGGCACCGGCAGAAGAATATGCTTTACCAATGCCGATGCAGGCTTGTCATAGACAATAAACTGACCTTTTCTTGGCTTGATGGAGAACCGAGTGCTGCCTGTCAGTTTCTGATCAATAACATCGCCGTATAAGCCGGCGGCATTGATAACTGTGGTGGCTGAGATCTGTCCCTGAACCGTGTCGAGTTTCCAGCGAACACCGTCGAAGCGACCGCCTTTCACCTCACAATTCCGCTTAATAACAGCGCCGTTAGCCAAACCCTGCAATAGATAGCCGTAAGGCGCAGACCAAGGATCTATGACGTACTCACGAGGAACGATAAAACTCGCCTTGGCGTGTTCTGCAAGTTCCGGCTCGAGTTCATGGGTTTGCCCAGAGCTCAGTAACTGAACGTCTTCCACGCCATTTTCGCGTGCGCGTTCCATTAGCATTGGCAGGCGCTGTTCCTCACTCTCTGTCCAGGCAATGACCAGAGCTCCTGATTTGATCAGTGGCAAGCCCAGACGTTCGTGGATTTTGAGGTATTCAGCATGGCCCGCTGCAACGCATGAGGCCTCTAAGGAGCCGGGTGGCGCATCAAATCCGGTGTGCAGGATTGCGCTGTTGGCTTTAGAGGCGCCATCGAGTATGTCGGGAGCTTTCTCGATGACGACCACGCGCGCGCCCTCGAGAGTGAACTGCCTGGCGATCGCACAACCGATGACACCCGCGCCGATGACAGCAATATCAAACTGAGCATTCCGGTGATCAGTGCTCATTGCACCTCCAGTTTTCAATCCGTAACGATCTTTCTTTGCACTATGATGAAACTTATTGCACGTATGTGGTCATTCAGTCAACTTTATGCCCGTGTAATGACCACTTGGTCGTTTATACGTTACTATTTTGTTGACATGAATATTTATCAGTGTATTTACTAACGACGTATCAGGGGAATTAATTCTTTGAAGCCAAGACAGCGACAGCAGATTATCCAGGAATTGATCATTGCGCGGGGCGAGGCGAGTGTCGATAAGCTCGCAGAGCATTTTGGCGTTTCCGCCGAAACAATACGCAGGGATCTTGGAGCTTTGGACACATTGGGTGTCATCAAAAAGATTCACGGCGGCGCAGCGCGGGTCAGAGTGCATTCTGAGAAAAGTTTTCACGAACGCATGTCTGAGCGCACCGCCGAAAAACGTGTCATCGCGGAAAAAGTAGCCAAACTGATTGAACCGAACGAGACCGTGTTTCTGGATACCGGGTCAAGCACTCTAATCTGCGCCGAGGTGCTAGGTGCGATCGAAGGTCTTACCGTGATCACTAATTCGGTGATGATTGCTCAAACCAGTGGCGCGAATTCAAGAGGTGCTAAAACCTTTCTGCTTGGAGGCTGCTTCACAGCCGACAACTCACAGACGGTCGGCCCTCTGGCCATAGAGCAGATACAACGTTTTCAAGCGGATACCGCCGTCATTACCGTCGCGGCTTTTGATACCGAAATCGGTGCCATGGACTCTGATTTTGATGAGGCCCAGGTTGCAAGAGCAATGATCAGCCGCGCAAGACGCACCATCGTGCTGGCGGATTCCAGCAAACTCGGGCGAATAGCGGCATTTAATGTCGCGAAAACCGAAGACATCGACATACTCGTTAGTGGCAGTGACGTCGGAACCGGCTTCGCTGCAGCCATAAAAACAAAGGGAATCGAGTTCCGGTGACCGGAATTCCAACTGGCACTGCATTGCAAGGAGGATGAAATGGGTAGTCATTGGCTGTTAAACGCGGTTCGGTTTCACGTTCGGGTTGTCGATCGCGTTTCAGATTTCATCGGGCTTATCGCGATGTATCTCATTTTCGCCATGGTCGCTATCTTGCTACTCGATGCTGTCACCCGCAACGTCATCGAAATTCCACTTCACTGGTGTATAGAAGCGGCGCAATTCACGCTGGCTGCCTACTACTTCATGGGTGGCGCGATGACGTTGAAAAACAACGATCACGTTCGGATGGACTTGTTCTACGAAGGGCTCTCAGCCAAAGGCAAAGCAAAGCTCGACCTGGTTACTATCACATGCCTCATATTTTACCTTGCCGTACTTCTGATTGGTTCAATGTCCAGTCTCGAATACGCCATCGATACCAACGAAACCCGCTTCTCTATGTGGAATCCTTCAATGATTCCCATTAAGGCCCTCATGGTCGGTTGCATCGTGCTGATGTTGCTGCAGAGCGTCTCGCTCATCTTCAAACACGTTGCCACGATTTGGGAGTTCGAACTTAAATGAGCTATGAGCTGATTGCACTCCTGATGTTCGCTTCCATGATGGTGCTGCTCATGACCGGGCAGCGCGTATTCGCCGCAATCGGCTTCGTAGCAGCAGCTGCGGGCTTGTTGCTCTATGGTGACGGTGCCATTGAAATGCCGTTCACCGCAGCCTTTAAGCTCTTCAACTGGTTCCCGATGCTGACGTTGCCGCTGTTCATTTACATGGGCTACGTTATGTCGGAATCAGGTATCGCTGAGGACCTGTACCGGATGCTTCACGTCTGGTGCGGCCGGATGCCCGGCGGCCTGGCGATTGGAACGATCTTCCTCATGGTGATTATTTCGGCCATGAACGGACTCTCTGTTGCGGGTATGGCCATCGGTGCAACCATCGCGCTGCCGGAGATGCTGCGCAGAGGTTACGACAAAATCCTGATTACGGGCGTCGTTCAGGGCGGATCGTCTCTCGGCATATTGGTTCCACCCAGCGTTGTGATGGTGCTATACGGCATGATCGCAAGAGAACCGGTGAGCCAACTGTGGCTTGCCGGAGTCGTACCGGGCCTGATGATGGCCACGATGTTTGTTATCTATGTTGTTGTCCGCTGCAAGATCAATCCCGCCCTAGCTCCGGTGGTTTCTGATGAAGAGCTAGACATGCCCCTGCGTGAAAAGCTCGCCCTGCTGCGCGCCGGTATCATTCCGTTCTTGATCTTTTTCTCCATGACCGGGCTGTTCGTACTTGGCTATATCAGCCTGGTAGAAAGTTCGGCGGTAGGAGCGACGGCGGCAACTCTGGCAGCCGCCTTCAAGCGTAGGCTCAGCTTCAAGGTCATCCATGAAATCTCGCGTAAGACGCTGGCTATTTCGTGCATGTTTCTCTGGCTCATCTTGGCTGCTTTGGCATTCGGGGCGGTTTTCGACGGCCTCGGCGCGGTGCGTGCAATCGAGTCACTGTTCATCACTCGCTGGGATCTGTCGCCGTGGGAAATCATTATCATGATGCAGGTCAGCTTTATCATCATGGGAATGTTTCTGGACGATACCGCCATGCTCGTGATCGTGGCACCGCTCTACATACCTTTAGTCGATTTATTGGGTTTCGATCTGATCTGGTTTGGCGTGCTGTACACGATGACCTGCCAGATCGCGTACATCACACCGCCTTTCGGCTACAACCTGTTTCTAATGAGGGCGATGGCCCCGAAAGAAATCGGTCTACTCGACATTTATCGATCGATCTGGCCCTTTGTGGCGATGATGGTGATCACCGTCGTGATCGTGATGATTTTCCCACAGGTAGCACTGTGGTTACCGGAACTGGTGCGCGGAGGCTGAAGCAGGCTGGCGCCAGATTAAAGCAATGACCGTACTTCGACCGTTCACAGGAGTCACATGAAAATGGCTAAACCGACAGAAAAATCATCAGTAGATCAGAGTCCGTCGAACCAGAGCCCACCAGACAAGATACTTTCGTCACGCCGCAAATTTATAAAAACCGCTGGAATTGGTGGCGCCGCCATCGCAACAGGTATCGGTGCCCCTTACGTCAATGCCCAGCCAAAGCCCATCAAGTGGAGATTACAGACCTATTCGGGAGCGCCACTGGGTGCGCACGTCATCAAACCCCAGATAGACGCATTCAACGAAGCGGCGAATGGCGAGATGGAAATCGAGCTCTACTATGCCGACCAGCTCGTGCCAACGGCGGAGCTGTTTCGAGCCATGCAACGTGGCACGATCGATGCTGTTCAGTCTGACGACGCTACCATGGCCTCGCCCGTAGACATCTCTGTTTTCGGCGGCTATTTTCCATTCAACAGTCGCTTTAGCCTAGATATGGCAGCCATGTTCAAGTATCACGGGCTTAATGAGATCTGGGAAGAAGCCTACGGCGAGGTCGACAACGTCACCTGGCTCTCTGCTGGAGCCTGGGATCCGCTACACATCTTTAGCAAGGAGCCAATTCGGTCGCTCGCCGACATGAAAGGCAAACGCGTTTTCGGCGTACCAACAGCGGGTAAGTTCCTGTCACAGTACGGATTGATTCCGGTGACGGTGCCCTGGGATGACGTTGAAGTAGCACTGCAGACCGGCGAGCTTGATGGCGTTGCCTGGTGCGGTTTCACAGAGGCCTATGAAGTTGGCTGGGCAGACGTTTGCAACTACGCACTCACCAATTCGATAACCGGTGCCTGGTGTGGTTCTTACTTTGCCAACACTGAAAGCTGGAACAAGGTGCCACCACATTTGCAGGCGCTCTTCCGGTCCACAATCGACCAGTCACACTATTACCGCAACGTATGGTACTGGGCGGGAGAAGCAAGACTCCGTGTAGAAGGCGGGAAGCTTGAGCTCACGTCACTGCCCAAAGAAGAGTGGGAAAAAGTGACCGGCGACGCCGAAATATTCTGGGACAAAATAGCCGACACAAGCCCGCGCGCGGGCAGAGTCGTACAGATTTTCAAGGACTACTCAGCTCTTATGCAGAAAGCGGGCTATCCGTACCGCTAATCTGTCGTTGTTTACTGTTCCGTTCCAACGGACACAAAAAAGCCCCCGGGGCTGTCGCCTCGGGGGCTTTGCCATATAGATGGCTTCGACTGCTTATTATTCGAATGCCGTCGTTGTCTGCCCCCATAGCCACTGAACAAAATTCGTTCCACTGGCGTATCCAGTCAGGCATGGCCTCCACAATCACGGCAGCCCTGTTTTGCCACACTACTAGGTTCTGTAATGTGCTAGCTGGGCACGCAAGCTTTCCGCCATGGCGGTCAGTGACTCCGCGGCCTCACTCGTGGCTGTCGCGTTGTCATGACTGGTTCCGGCGATCCGACGTATCTGGTCCAGACGAGCGTTGATGTCCTCGGACACCTGGCTCTGTTCCTCGGCGGCACTGGCTATATTGGTATTGGTTTCGCGGATGGCGCGAACACTGTCACTCAAACTGGCAATGGCTGCTTCAGCCTGCTTAATAGTGTCCTGGGCGGCAGCGGCAAGTCGGTTGCCGTCTCCGATGACTTCGCCCACCATTTTGACGCCTTCCTGCAAGTGATTAATCTGATCGTGAATTTCTTTGACCGAGTCCTGGGTTCGGCTGGCGAGATTTCTCACCTCATCAGATACGACTGCAAAGCCGCGGCCGTGTTCGCCGGCCCGGGCCGCCTCAATAGCCGCATTCAGCGCCAGCAGATTCGTCTGTCCGGCAATATTTTCAATAACAGACAGTATGTTGCCGATGTTATCGGAGGCCTCTTGAAGCGCGCTACTGGCCTTGACTGACTGTTCATTGTTGTTGAGCTGTTGCGCGATCGCATCGATGGTTTTTCCAAGCATCGCCTGGCCCTTGGTAGCCAGGCCGTCTGCTTCGGTGGCAAGATCTTCAGCCGTCGCAGCGCTTTGTGCCACTGCCTGAGCTGTTTCGCGCATTTCACTCATCGCGGTGGCTACCTGCTCAGTCTGACCGGCCTGCTCAGCAACAGCAGATTCAGACGCAGAAGCAATCTGCCCAAGCTTGCCAGAGGCTTCAAGCCAACTATCCGACGACTGCTTGGTTTCGGCGATGGTGGCTTGCAACCGGTTCAGAAGATTGTCGAAACCCTGAGCCATAACGCCAAGTTCATTACGCTTAGAGGAATTAAATCGAACCGTCAGGTCGCCCTCTCCTCCGGCGATGTCATTGATGGTATCGATCATGTGTTTGAGCGGCCTGGCAATGACCAGCTGAACCAGCACGCCCAGACACACAATCAACACCAGACTGCCGAGCACAATCAGCACAATAGTTCTGACCGTTTGCGACCAGACCATTGCGGACACTTCAGACTGAGAGTGGCCGGTAACGATCTGATAGCCCCAGGGTTCAAAGTCAGTACGCTGAATTTGCCAGTTCTTCGGCGTATCCGCCAACAGAGCTTTAACCCGATCGCGGTCGCTATTATCCGACAGCATCCTGAGTTCACCTTTATCGTCGACCACGCCAACGAACCCTTCTTTGAGCAGGCGGGAAGACTTAATGGCGTCGTCCAGAACCTCGAGATCGGCCGAGTAGCCGACATACCAGATGCCGACCGTGTCCTGCTGTGCATTGCGCATCGGGCTGTACGCGGTCAAATAGGGATTCCCGAGAATTTCGACCTGGCCGAAAAAGGTCTCGCCGCGCTTGATAGCTCGACCCGCGCCGCTGTTCAGATTGAGTTTGGTACCAATCGCCCGTGAACCATCAACCTTCTTGACGTTGGTAGTCACCCGGATGAACTCTTGGCCATCATTAGCGAAGAGGGTAGCGGTGCCCTCCATAACCTTGGTAAGGCCATCAACCAGCTCAAACTCGTTGTTCATCATCGAATCACCAAGGTAGAGTGCTGGAGCGCTGGTGCCACCTACATCGGAGAAACCATCAATTCGGGGCGTGCCGATTCGCTCGCCCCTCTCAATCAGTAAATCCAGCGAACTCTTGACCCGCTTGCCCATTAAACTGTCGGTGACAGAGAGAATGCTGTAGACCTCGTCCCGCAGGGCATTTTTCTGTTCCTGGACGTCAGCCGTAATGCTGTTCTTTGTTTCAACGGCCACAAAGAGGCTGGCAATAACGGTTATAGCAATGAGTAACCCTGAAACGGCTATCAAAAAAAGGCTGCGAACGGTCATAATGGCTCCGAAATGCGAGTAACGTCGTCTTGGTATTTGATACCAATTAGGGCCTTGAGAGCCGTCTATCTCGTCTTATTTGCATTTGTTTAACGACAGCTAGAAAAAACTTTAAAAAAGCAGTTCGTGATCCGCCGGCACTACTTAAACCTGACGACCAGTTCGCGCAACTCACCTGCAATTATCTCTATTTTCTGGACACTCGCCGTGGTCTGTTCACCCTGTACAAGGCTGTCTGCGCCCAGAACGGAGATTTTCCCGACCTGCTCGTTGATCTGTTCAGAAACCTGAGACTGCTCTTCAACGGCCGCCGCCATCTGAATCGCCATTTCTGCGATATTGCCAACAGATTCCGTAA